>OGFF01001946.1_pt1 | contig 19551 bp, 19 predicted proteins | sample 1570751 | NCBI WGS metagenome assembly OGFF01 (sample SAMEA2581951, study PRJEB24529) | metagenome | biome: Human gut stool | place: China | collected 2011 | reverse complement strand
TTGTATAAAACAAAATAAAATTGCTCCGTCCCTTGAGCAATTTTAATAATTATTACATATTTGATAGAATAGCTTTAAAAAAAATTAATGCTAGACTAATACATACTATACGCAAAACATCATCTATGCCGAAATCACAAGGACCTGCATACTTATCCTTAAAAGGCATAAAAATTCCTAATGCTAAAAAAAATATGCACAAAATTATATAAATAGCCATATTTTGATCCTCCATAGATTAGTAAAAGTATGGGACGTCAACAAGTTTGCTTAATTATTATATTAAATTAATGGGAAATTGTAAATACTTATATTGAAATGATGCAACAATATATAAAGCTATTGCAAAAAGAGTAAAAATAGTTTATCATAATAGAGTAAAGAAGAGATGAACGAAAGGAGGAAAATAAATGTTTAACATAGAAGAACAACTAAAAATGTTACCCAACAAACCAGGTGTATATATTATGCATGATGCAGAAGACAAGATAATATATGTAGGAAAAGCAGTAAATTTAAAAAACAGAGTAAGATCATATTTTAGAAAAACAGACAAAACTGAAAGAATAAAAAGAATGGTATCATTAATAGATCATTTTGAATATATAGTAGTTGATAATGAAGCAGAAGCATTAATATTAGAATGCAATTTAATAAAAAAGAATAGACCAAAGTTTAATGTATTATTAAAAGATGACAAAACATATCCATATATAAAAATAGATGTAAAATCAGATTATCCAAATGTTGTAATAACAAGAAGAATTGTAAATGATGGTTCTAAATATTTTGGACCATATGCAAATCCTGGTGCAGCAAAAGAAATGTTAGATTTTATAAAACAAAAATACAAAATTCGACAATGTAAAAGTTTTAGATCAGAAACAAGAGCATGCTTAAATTATCATATAAATAGATGTTTAGGACCATGTATGGGATATGTATCTAAAGAAGATTATAGAAAACAAATAGATGAGATAATAGATATATTAGACGGAAAAGTAAATAAAGTATTAAAAGACTTACAAAATCAAATGATAGAAGAAGCAAATAATATGAATTATGAAAAGGCGGCATATATAAGAGATAGAATGCTAGCAATAGAAAGAGTAAATGAAAAACAAAAAGTATCAAACATTACAGAAAACAATATAGATGTAATAGGAATTGCAAAATCAGAAATAGAAGTATGTGTAGAAATCTTTTTTGTACGTGGAAGCAAAATGGTAGGAAGGGAACATTATTTTTTCCAAGACTTAAAAGAAATGGAAGATAAAGAAATAATATCAGGATTTATAAAGCAATATTATATGGATGCACAAAATCTTCCCAATAAAATAATGGTAAGAGAAGAATTAGAAGATAAAAATGCAATAGAAGAATGGTTAAGTAAAGAAGCGGGAAGAAAAGTAGAAATTAAATCTCCTAAAAAAGGTGAAAAACTACGTTTTGTTGAAATGGCAGACAATAATGCAAAAATTACATTAGATAATAAAGAAAGAGATAAAAGTGAAATTTTAGTAGAATTAAAAGAAGTGCTTGGTTTAGACAAGTTACCAAGAAAAATAGAAACATATGATATTTCAAACATATCAGGAGAATATATAGTTGCAGGAATGTGTGTAATGGTAGATGGTGTAATAAAAAGAAACATGTCAAGAAGATTTAAAATAAAAACAGTATATGGTCAAGATGACCCAAGATGTATGGAAGAAGTTATCACAAGAAGATTAAAACATTCAATAAATACAGATTCTAGTGGATTTGGAAAACTACCAGATGTGATTTTTGCAGATGGAGGTATTACACAAATAAGAGCAACCAAAACTGCAATAGCAAAATATGAATTAAATATTCCTGTTTTTGGTATGGTAAAGAATGATAAACATCAAACTAGGGCGTTGATGAATGAAAATAGAGTTGAATTACCAATTTCAGAAAACTTAAAAAATTTAATAACAAAATTTCAAGATGAAGTACATGACACAGCAATTTCATATCATAGAAAACTTAGAGATAGTGATATCACTAAATCAGAGCTGGACGAAATAGAAGGGATTGGTGAATTAAAGAAAAAGGCATTATTAAAACATTTTGGAAGTGTTGAAAAAATAAAAAATTCTAGTATTGAAGAATTGACTAAAATAAGTGGAATTAATGAAAGTTTAGCACAAAGGATATTAAATTTTACCAATAGGGACACTCATTAATGGTAAAAAAATTTACCAGTGGGGACACCACTTACATATATTTTATAATATAATTTGTAGATTATTGCGATGAAAATCATTGTTTTTTTAGAATACTATAAAAAATCTCACATATAAATATTATTATGGACATGTTGTAAATTAAGTAGCTATAATTAATATTAAAAGCGCGAGTTGCTTTTTGGGGAGGTTTTTATATGAAATTTTTTAGAAAACACAAAATGCTTTCATTTGCAGTAATATCTTTTTTGATTCTTACTGGAGCTAATTTTTTTATGATTTATGAAATTGTAAAAATGGTACAGTATGTAAAAATATAATAAAAGAAGCCATATTTGATTTGAGACAAATGTGGTTTCTTTTATATGTATAAAATTATAACAATTTTAATGGACTTTCATATAATAAATATAAATTATTTGATTGGGAGGATGAGTATGAAAGGTCTAGCATTATCAGGAGGAGGAATAAAAGCAGCAGCACATATAGGAGCGTTAAAAGCATTTGAAGAAGAAAATATAAAATTTGACTCTGTATCAGGGGCTTCATCAGGAAGCATAATTGCTACAATGTATGCATTAGGATATAGCAGTGATGAGATGTGGAAATTATTTAAGAAAAATTTCAAAAAGATAAGATATGCTGAATGGAAACAAATAATAAAAATGATATTAGGATTGATAGTTACAAGAAGAATAATTATTGATGGATTAAATAGTGGAAAAATTATTGAAAAAATTATAGATGAAATATGTTTAAAAAAATCGATATATAATATAAATGAAATTGAAATGCCACTTTTAATTTCGATGGTAGATTTACAAAATGGAACAGTATATATAGCTTCATCAAAGGAAAATAGAGGTAGTTTGTTAGATAATACTAAATATATAAGTGATATGCCAATAGGAAAAGCTGTTAGGGCAAGTTGTAGTTTTCCAGTTGTATTTTCACCTTGTAAATATAATGGAATACAATTAATAGACGGTGGAACAAGAGAAAATTTACCATGGAAGGGGCTAAAAGAAATTGGGGCAGATGACGTATGGGGAGTTACTTTTAATACAATATTTAAAGAAAAGGATTGTTGTCAAAATATTATAGATGTTGCTTCAAGAGCAATGGAATTACAAGGAAGAGAATTATCAGTATATGAAAAAGCAGGAATAGATAAGCTGATAACAATAAATACTAATAAAGTTCCGTTGCTTAATTCTAGTAATATAAATATATTGTATAAAAAAGGATATGAAGAGACAAAAAAGCAATTAAGGTTAATCGGATTTAGAAAGAATATGTAATAAAATTCGTTTTTTTTAGAACAATTTTATAAAATCTACATATTATATATAGGAGGAAACAAAAAATGGGAGATAAAGGGCTAGATTTTAAACATAAAGAAGTAATAAATGTATATGACGGAAAAAGATTAGGTTTTGTTCAGGATGTATGTGCAGATTTAGACACTGGAAAAATAACATCTATAATTGTGCCGTAATAGAGAATAGAAAAAAATTGTGTAATGGCAGTATAGATGAGATTTTAGAAAATGATAAATGTTTGAACTTTGTATTTGAAAGGAGCCGTGAGAAGAAAAGTTATATTACAAAGAATAATCAAAGTAGGACAGGCTATGTGTTAAAAGAAGAATTTAAATATGATGTAATTTGCAAAGTAGAATTATAGGTTAAGAAGAGTATATGAAAATATGCTCTTTTAAAATGTCAAAAAGACATTAAAGCTTAAAGAACAAAAATTCGCAAAAATATTGAAAAAAAATTAAATGTGTGATATAAATATTATAACAAAATTAATATAGAACGGAGAATTAAAATGCAAAAAAATGAAAATAATATAATAATTTATCAAGATGAAAATGGAATTACGAAAGTTAATGTTAGATTTGTAGACGAGGATATATGGCTAACTCAAAATCAAATTGCAGAAATATATGAGACAACTCAACAAAATGTAAGTTTACATATAAACAATATATACAAAGATAAAGAATTAGAACAGAATTCAACTCACAAGGAATTCTTGTTAGTTCAAAAAGAAGGAAATAGAAATGTTAAAAGAAATATAGACCATTATAATTTAGATATGATTATAGCATTAGGATATAGAGTACAATCACAAGTTGCTACAAGATTTAGAGTATGGGCAACACAAAGATTGCATGAATATATTCAAAAAGGTTTTGCACTAGATGATGAAAGATTAAAACAAGGTGGAAATAGATATTTCAGAGAATTATTACAAAGAATTAGAGATATTCGTTCATCTGAAAGAAACTTTTATCAACAAGTTACAGACATATATGCTACATCAATTGATTATGACCCACGTTCTGACTTAACAAAGAAATTTTTTGCGACAGTTCAAAATAAGCTCCATTATGCAGTCCACGAGCATACAGCAGCAGAAATAATATATGAAAGAGTTGATAATGAAAAGCCATTTGTTGGAATGACTAATTTTAAAGGAGATTATGTAACAGTTGATGATGTAAAGATTGCTAAAAATTATCTTTCAGAAATCGAACTACAGAGATTAAATTTATTGGTGTCTCAATTCTTAGATTATGCAGAATTTCAAGCCTTAGAACAAAGAGCAATGACAATGAATGATTGGATAGAGGAATTAGATAATCAAATCATACAAAATAAAAGGAAATTGCTAGAGGGTAATGGGAAAATATCACATAAAGAAGCAATCGAAAAAGCAGAAAAGGAATTTGAAATATATAGAGAAAGAGAAATGAAACAACTAGAAAGCGATTTTGATAAGGTTATAAAAATGTTAAATTCAAATAAAGATAACTAATGAAAAAATATAATATTAAAGAAAATTAATGTATGAAATTAGGAAGGATATAGAGTAAAATCTGTACCTTCTATTTTTATACCTAAAAATTAAATTTAAAGAAAGAGAGTGTGATTTTTATGAAAGAAAGAATTATAGAATCAATCAAGAAAATTGAAAAAAATAAGTAATGAAGTATTACAAACAAAAGAAAAAATAGAAGATGAAAAACTAGAAAGATATTTTTGTAATTTAAAAAAAGCAAGAATGGATATGTATGAAGAAGTAATGCAAAGAAATTTATGGATTGAATTTGATGGAGGCGAAGGAACAGAATTTATAGATTATAACTATAAAGTTAAAGTTGAAAATGAGATATTAAAAATACATATACCAGAAAAAATTCCACCAATAAAAAAAGGAGCAAGCTATACACAAAAACGAATTACAAGTAATATTGCTAGAATAACAAGAAAATACGAAGGATTATTTTATGATAAATTTACAATGACAATTATAAAAATATATGATGATGGAAAGATATGGGATGCAGATAATAGAAATGTGAAACCAATCCAAGATGGATTAATACATGGAAAAGTAATAAAAGATGACAACATTTATTGTTCTTGTTATATGGTACAAGGGTATTATTCAGATAAACCATATGTAGAGGTTTATGTAATAACCGCAGATGAAATTACTAAAATAATTAATCAAAAATTGAGATAAATAATATATACAAACATGGCAAAATTTCAGATAAAAAATCTTTCAAAATTTTGCCATGTTATTTAATGAATGAAAAAGTACAAATGATAAGTATTCGAACAAATATTAAACCTAAAAAATTGTCTAGAGTAGAGGGAACATATACAATATGTTGCCTCTACAAAGGTACAGTTTTGTGGAAAATTAAAAGGGAAAAGTAAAAGGAGAATTTTTAGAAAGAGGTGATTGAAATGATAGATGGAATTAGATTACAGAATAGAGATATAGAATTATTGACATTTCTAGGAAGGTACAAAATAATATCATTAGATAATACAAGATATATTTATGAAACAGTAACTTATCAAGAAAAAAGAATTGTAAATTTAGTAAAACATAATTATATTAGAAGGTTAAAGCATAGGTATATTACACTTGGAACAAAAGGAAAAGAATATTTATTGGAAAATGGATTTGAAGTAAGAAATCATTGTAGAAATGAAAACAATATAGAAAGACTAAATGTTATAAGTGATATTGCAAGTTGCCTAATACAAGACAACTTTAATTTTATACATAGTTTGAATATGAAAAAAGAAGATGAACCAACAACGCATTCAAGAAGATATATAGGAAAATTAGAATATAACAATCAAGATGAATTTCTTGTGTATGCTATTTATGATGAAAAAATGATAAATATATAAAATCAATTTATTATGATATAAGAAAAGAGAATGGTTATACAAATGCAATGATATTTATAAATGACATAGAAAAAATAGTATTACACGAAAAAGGATTTTATTTTGGAAATAAATATACAGTTTTAGTTCCATATAATGAATATGGCAAATTTTTAATAAGAAATAACTATGAAATCAGAAACAGTATATATTTAAGAATAAAAGAAATGTATGATGTAGAAATATCAGATTTTAGACTTGCAGATTTAAAGCTAGATGAGGATAATTATATTGTAATTATGCCATTAATAAATATGGAAACACTGGCAAGATTGCACTATTATTTTGAGGAAAATGATAATTATAAAAATATATACATATTTGGATTAAAAGAATATGAAAAATCTATAAAATAATATATACCAAAATGCAATTATAAAAGTTTAAATAAAGAAAAAGTTAATGACTTATTATTAAGATTCAAACAAATTGGAGATGATGAAGCTGAAAATTTATAAAATAATGTTACATGAATATTACAATTAATTTACATTTCGATAACATTTGTCATAATTACTGAAAAAATAGGCTTTTATGTTATAATATAATTGGTAAATTATAAAAATAGGAGAAGAAAAAATGAGATATGAAGATAGAGATGTGTATGAAGAGTTGTTAAAAATAGGTTTAACTGAAGAAGAAATAGACAAACAATTTGAAATAAATGTTGATTTAAAAGTAGTGTTAGGAACAGATATAAAACAAGAAATAGAGTTTTTAAAGCAATATAATTTAACAGAAGAAGATATTGCTGAAATATCAAGAAAAAATCCATGGATATTGACAGAAGATTTTCAAAGAATAAGGTTTTTGGAAAAATATTATGGAGAAGTTGATATAAAAGATTTAGGAGAATTATTTAAAAAGCAATCAATATCAATGTCCGTTAATCCAAAAGAGGTGAAAGATTTTATAGATAAATTAACAGAAGAAGGAAAATCAAAAGAAGAAGTAAGAAATATACTATTTAATGATTTTGAAAAGTATTTTAAATTGTAAAAAGTATCTGAAGGGAAAATATATGTATGGATGAAGAATACGATGATGTTATAAATGATGAATATGAAGAAACTATAGAAAGTATACAAGGAGAAAACGCAAGAACTAAAAAAGGACATGTCATTTTTGAAAAGGTAAATCATAGTGATAGAGCTGCAAAGTTTAAAGTTCTGTCAGATGGAGAAGTTGCTGAATATCTAAATGTTGCATTAGAATATTTTAATAACAGATGTGCATTATCAGGTGAAAGATTCGAAAAATTTAAAGGTAAAATAGACAGAAAAATAGGTACAAATTTATCTGCTGAACATGTTGTAGCTCTTTGCCAAGGGGGACACGATATAGTACCTAATTTAGTACCAAGTGTATTGCAATATAATATAAGTAAAAATGGATATTATTTATTAGAGTGGTGGGAAAAACAGAAAGATATAAATGGCAAACCAATATATAGTCCATATAGATTACTTAAATTAGTTAATTTTATGATAAAAAGTATAGATGCTAGAGAATTTTCACAAGGGAAAGATATAAAGAATTACAAAAAAGCAATAATGACACCAAATGAAATTGATGAATTTTTAGAACAAATTGAAGTAGAAGATGAATTGGAGATTGATAATAGCAAAAAGAAGATTTTTTCAGAAACAATAACAGCTACAACATTGGATGAAAACAATAAAAAGATATTAACACAAATTCCAACAATAGAAGGAAATATGCCGTCTCATTCAACTCAAGTAAAAGAAAGAGAGCAAATAGATGAAAGAGTAATGATGGATATATTTCTAACAGATGCAGTTAAAGTATTAAAACAACAATTACCTAATGAAGCGGAATTACATAGTAAATTAAATGAAAAAGTAGCAAATGTTGTTGGAGAAATTCCTTTTGAAGTTAATGTTAGAAATATTATTTTACAAAAACTAGAAAAATTTGGGATAGAAGAAAATAAATATTCGGTGGCGAACAGTATTGCTAATAGTATAAAAATTTATAGATTTTCAGAACGATATGAAAAAATAGAGAATAAAATTGAAGAACATTTAAATAAATATTTTAGAATGCTTGAAGAAATTGGTTTGAGTAGACAACAGATTGCAATAATTATTTCTAATGATCCAGGGATAATTGATAATTCAGAACAATTAAAAGTATTGTCGAATAGGATTAAATGGTATAGTGAATATAAAGGGATTGATGCCAAAGAAATTAATGTTAATTTTTTTAATAGCGTAAATTTTTGTGAAATACTAGATGTAAAGATGTGGATGGATGAGAATAATACTACAAAGCCACCAAGAAGTACTACAACAAAAGATAATTTAGGTGAGGACGAAAGAAAGCTGGGAAATGAATTGGTGTTTGTGAGATTAAGACTAAAAAAAATAAATGAAAAATTAAAAACAAATGAAAAAATAAAAAAATATATTAAACAGCATCCAGAGCAAGAAGAAGTAATAAGAATAATTGGTGAAATAGATAAAAATAATATAACATCTAAATATTTGGAAGGTGCATTAAAAATAAGAGAATGGATGAATAAAAAAAATACTACGAAACCACCTTCTTCAAGTTCAAAAAACGAGGAGGAAAAAAGTCTTGGAAAGTATTTAATAAGTATACGTTCACAATTAATAAAACGTTATAACGATTTAAAAACAGAAGATGAAAAAAGGGAGTTTGAGAGAAAACATCCGGAACTTGAAGAAGTAATGAAAATTATAGAAGAAATAGACAAAAATAATGTACGTTTAAAAACTCAATCATCATACTATAAAAATATATTAAAAATAAAAGAGTGGATGGAGAAAAATAGGACAACTACTCCACCATCACAACGAGCTAATGAAGTAGAGGAAAGAAAGTTGGGAAATGCACTAAATAAGATAAGAAGGCGTATAAAAGAATATAATGCTTTAAAAACAGAAGAGGAAAAAGAAGAGTTCAAAATAAATAATCCAGAAATAGAAGATGTAATAGAGATGGTGCAAGAAATTGAGATGAACAATATAAAAGATATAAAACCAAAAGAAGAGTCATCATATTATAAAAATGCTTTGAAAATAAGAGTATGGATGAATAAAAATGAAAGAGTAAAACCGCCTTCACAAACTGCTAGCGAAAAAGAAGAAAAAAATTTAGCATATGCCTTAAGTGATATAAGAAGTAAATTAATAAATCCATATATAAAAATGGAAAGTGAAGAAAAAAAGAAGAATACGAAAGAAATCATCCTGAACTAAAAGAAGTTATGGAAATAATTGAAGAAATAGATAGAAATAATATACCAATAATAGAAGAACAAACATATTACAAAAACATTTTAGCAATACAGAAATGGATGAAATTAAACAAAACAACAAATTTACCAAGAGCCGGAACTACAGCAGACGATTTAGACGAAGAAGAAAGAAAATTAGGCATTGCATTAAGTACTATAAGACAAAATCTTATAAAACCATATCAAGAATTAAAAAGTGAAGAAGAAAAAGAAAAATATAAAAGGAAATATCCAGAAGTAGAAATAGTAATAAAGATGGTCGATGAAATGGATAATAATAGTAATCCATATTATAAGAATATATTAGAAATACAAAAGTGGATGAAATTGAATCAAACCACTAAACCACCATCTCAACATGCTAAAGATGAAAAAGAAAGAAAATTAGGTCAAGCGTTAAGAAGTATTAGAAAGAAAATAAATAGTTTAGAAAATGAAAGAGAATTGAGTAACAATCCGGTGTTTAATGAAATAGCAAAGATAGTGAAGGAAATAGATGAAAATAATGTGCCTAAATATTTAAAAAATATGTTAGAAATAAAAAATTGGATGGAAGAACATAAAACGAATCAACTTCCAAGATCACAATATAAAGATAGAAATGGGAAAAAAGTAATTCCAATTGAAGAAGAAAAAATGTATAATAAATTAAATCATATAAGATATCTTTTAATAAAGCCATATTTAGAATTACAGACAGAAAAGGAGAGAGAAGAATACAAGATAAAACATCCTGAATTAGAAGAAGTAATGGCGATATTGGAAGAATTAGAAAATAATAAAACAAAAGGTTGTATAAAGAAAATAGTTATAGAACAAAAAAATAAAGGATTACTTGGAGAAAATTATGAAAAAAATCCAGAAGCCAGTGATAAAATATTTGATGAAACATTTAAACAAGTAGAACAATTTAAAGAAAATGAGGATGGAGAAAGATAATGGAAAGAATTAGTTATTATAATAAAAACATAAAATTTGATAGAAAAGCATTAACAGAGGTATATGAAATATTAAAAGAATACGAGGAAGGTATAGATGAGATACCAGAAAAATATTTATGGGTAATAGAAGATAACATGGACAAAGACTATGTTTTTATTATTGATGACTTCGAAACAATAGAATTAAGAAAAGACACAAAGAAAATAATTACATATTTATATACAAATTTTTTATCCACATCTGAAGAAAGAAGTGTTTTAAAGCAATTAGAAAAAATCCAATATGAAGAACGAATTGCCAAAGAAAATAAACAAAAGCAAGAAATAACTTATCCAATATTCAACAAAAATAAGTTAGAAGAAAAAGTTGAAATTGAAGATAAGAACAATGATAATTTGCCAATGGAGTATAAGGAGTCATTGTTCAAAAATATATTAAACAAAATAAAAGATTTCTTAAAAAATATATTTAGAAAATAAGATATAAAAGTGAATGGAGATTAAGATGTCAACAGAAAAACTTGAGTATGATAAGGAATTACAGGAACAAGATATAGAACTAGAGATGGCGCTTGATGAAATTGAAGGAGAAAAAGTTGAATCTAATGAGAATGGACAACTTGTATACAAAAGTGTATATCATAAAGATAGAGCAGCTAAATTTGGCGTATTGTCAGATGGAGAAACATCAAAATATGTAAATATCGCATTAGAATATTTTGACCATAGGTGTGCATTATCAGGTGAGAAATTTGAATATATAGATGCAGAAGAAATAGATAGAAAACTAACATCTAATTTATCAGCAGAACATGTTGTGCCTTTATGCCAAGGTGGACATGATATAGTACCAAATCTTGTACCAAGTGTATTACAATATAATATAAGTAAAAATGGATATTATTTATTAGATTGGTGGAAACATCAAAAAGATACAGAAGGAAAACAAATATATAGCCCATATAGATTACTTAAGTTAACAAACTTTATGATTAAAAGTTTACAAGCAAGAGAATATTCACAAGGTAAAACAACAGCAAAGAAAGTTGAAAAATATAAAGAGATAATATTGACTGATAATGAAATAGATAAGTTCCTAAAAGAAATAGAAGCTCAAGATGAAATTGAAAACTCAGAGAAAGATAATAGAGAAAGAAAAATATATTCAAGTGTAATAACAGCTACAACATTAGATGAAAATAATAAAAAAGTATTAACAAAAATACCAGAAATAGAAGCAAATATACCTTCAAGATCAGAACAAATAAGAAATCAAGAACAAGTAGACGCGAGAGTAATGATGGATATATTTCTAATGGATGCAGTTAAAGTATTAGAACAACAATTACCTAATGAGACGGAATTACATAGTAAATTAAATGAAAAACTCGCAAGTGTTGTAGGAGAAATACCTTTTGAAGTTAAAGTTAGAAACATTATATTAGAAAGATTAAATGAAATAGAAATAACAGATAATAGATATTCGATAGCAAATGATTGGTTAACGAATACAACGATATTACAAGAAGTAAAAAAACTTGAAAACTTAGATCAAACAAAAAAATATATAAATACATATATAGAACAAAACATATTATCAAAATTAAACAACATTTTAGATGAACAACAATTGAAAATAGCAATATCTAATAGACCAAAATTATTATATGATGAGATAGAAAGGAATAGATTGAAGTTTTGGAAAGAAAATAGAAATTACAAGTTTGAAGAAATATTACAAAAAAACGATTCAACAGATACAATTATAGATGTATTAATAATATTAAAAAAGAATGGAATAGATATTACTAAGATAAAGTCTACAATATATGAAACGATAAAAGATAATGAAAATAAAAGTCAGATATTGAAAGATTTAGAAAGTATAATTATAGAGGGAAATGTAGAAGGATGGGATATTGTACATAAATTAAGTAAACAAAAATCTACAAATATAAATAAAATAAAAAAAGAAATAGAGTGTATCGTAGAAGAAGGAATATATTTTACAGATGAAGAAATAAAAAGAATAACAGAAAAAATGAAAAGTGAAGATGCTACAAAAGAAATAATTGATGTAATAAAAATATTAAATAAAAATAAAATAAGTATAGAAAAAATCAAAAAAAGAGGACTTATTAAAGACTTACTAGAAGAGAAAACAGAGAAAGAGCGTATAAAAATAGTAAAAGAATTAAGTGAAGTGTTGGGAGAAAGTGCTGAAGAATGGCCTATCGGTGAAAGACTTGGTACTCAAAAATCAAAAAATAATATAGAAAAATTCAAAGAAGAATTAGAAAAGGCAATGGAAGAAGGATTAATATTAGAAGCTAGTGAAATAAATAAAATGATGGGAAGGCAACAAAGTGAAGATGCAACAAAAGAATCAATAGAAGTTATAAAGGTGCTAAAAAAATATAAAACTAATATATCTGATATGAAATATATGTGGAATATTGAAGATTTAATAGAAGATAAGACAGAAAAAGAACGAATAGAAATAATAAATGAATTGAAGAAAATATTGGGAGAGAATGCCGCAAAATGGCCGATTGGTGAAAGATTAAGTAAACAAAAAGCAAAATGTAATATAAAAAAGTTTCAGAAAGAAATAGATGTAGCAATGAAAGAAGGATTAGAATTAACAAATGAGGAAATAAATAAGTTAACAAAAAAACAAACTAAAAGTAAAAATCCAATAAAAGATATGATAGAAGTTGTAAAAGTATTAAAACATAATGACATAAATATATCAAATATTAAAGTTAATGGGATAATTAAAGATTTATTCGTAGGAAAGACACAAGAAGAACTAATAAAAATAATCAGTGAATTAGAAAATGTCATAGGAGAAAATGTAGAAGAATGGCCCATTGGTAGACAAATTTCTAATTTGAAAAGAAAAGATAGTATAGAAATATTTAAAGAAGAATTAGAAAAAGTAAAAAAGGAAGAAAATATAAATTTTATGCTTCCGGAAATGAAAGTATTGACAACAATTCAAAATAAAGCTAGAGACTTATTAGAAGTGTTGAAGGTATTGAAAAAATATGAAGTGCATATAGATGAAATACAGACAAGAGGAAGAACGATAAATGAACTAATAGAAAAAAATAAAGATAAAGAAAAAATATTAGAAGAGTTGGGAAAAATAATAACAGATCAAGAAGATATAGGGGAATGGGATGTAGGAACACATCTTGGCACTCAAAAAAGAAAGAATAATATAAAGAGTTTTCAGGAAGAATTAGAAGTGGCAATGAACGAAGGGTTAGAACTAACAGATGAAGAAATACATAATTTACTAGATTTAAATAGAGGAAAAGATACTTCAAGAAGTGATGAAGTTATTAAGTTCATGAAACAAATTGTTTTTGAGCAAAAGCAAAATCGGATTACTTGGAGAAAATTATGAAAAAAATCCAGAATCCAGTGATAAAATATTTGATGAAACATTTAAACAAGTAGAACAAACCAAAGAAAATGATAATCAAGAAAGATAAACTTAAAATAGTAAAACAAAGTTAAAAGGAGAATTTGATATGAATCAAGAAAAAGAATTAGAAAGGCACAACAAAGTATTAGAAACTATAAGAAATGCAACATCCAAAGAAGAATTACCAAATGCAAGCATATCTGCAATAACAAGATATTTAGCAAATAATGCTACATTTGATGGAGAAAAAATAAGCCAAAAAGAATTCAAACCAGTATTAGATGCAATTTTAAAATATGACTTTTTTACAATGCCTGAAGTAAAAGAAGTATTTATTAATGTTTTAAAGGAAAATTATCCAGGCAAAACAGAAGAAGAGTATGAACAAAAATATAATCTTATAGCACAAAGTTCAAACATTGGACATTACATAATAGAAGCATCAGAAAGAAGTGGCAAATTACAAGAATTTAAAGAAAAAGATGATTTAGAAAAGCATAATCAAACATTAAAACAAATAAAAGATGCCTATGAAATAAAAGACTTACCAAAAGTAGGGATTGGAACTTTAAATGGTAAGATTTTAGGAGCAACAAAAAATGATTTTATAGAAAGGTTTTCAATAGAGCAAATTCGTGAAATTTCTGAAATGCTATTAAAAGATAAAAGCGAAGAAGAAATAGAAGAGAAAATATATCATATATGCGAATCTTTTGGATTTGATGATGAGCAGACGAATTTAATGTATCAGCAAATCGAATCACAGTTATTTACTGATAAAACAATAGGATATACATTGGAAGAAATACAAGAAAAAGAAAAAAGAATATTGCAAATATACAAAATGGATCATGAAGAAACAATGGAAAATATAAAAAATGCTAAAAGGATAAGCCAACTACCTCCAAACTTGACATCTTCAAATTTAACAAGTTATTTAAGTGGAAATACAACTATATATCCAAAAGCAGAAAAAATATTTACATCAGACTTAAAAAATTTAACACAATACTTATTAGATAAAAAAGATTTTAATTCAACAGAGATAGAAAATGAATTAAGATTAATAGTAGAAAAATATTATCCACAAAATGTTGAAGAAGCATATACATTATTAAAAGAAAAACTATCCAAGTTACCAAGAACTCAATATTTGGTAGAAGAAATAAATTATTCACAAAGTAGACAAGAAGAATTTGTAGGAAAAAATTGTAGCAATGTAAATGTATATTTTGTGCCAAATCCTAAAAGTCCAATTGAAGGGGGGAGATTTTATAATTGCTATATAAATAGAGTGAGCAATTTAGATTTAGGACAAATTGTTCCATTAAACTTAGATGAAATTGTTCCCAAAGGAATGGATGTTGATAGTTTGGAATGGTATATACAAGAATATCATGACTCAACATTTAAAACAGCCGGAGGAATTATTTTAAATAAAGATGAAACAATAGGAAATGTAAATGTATTTAAACCAGAAGATGGCAAAAAAGGAATTACACCAGAAGAAAATGCTAGATTTAAAGAACTACAAGAATTGGGTAAAGAGGTAAAAGAAATAATAAGAAAGAAAAATGAAAACTCAGAGAGATTTAAACAGATGCAAGAGGCTTATTTTAAATATCAAGAGGAATCAGACAAGCAATTGCAAGAATTAGAAGCAAAGATTGACAGCTTAATGCAAAAACAAGAGCAAGAACAAACTTCTAAAAAACATGACGAAAATGATGATAATGAGGCAAGATAAGTTGTGGAAAGGAAAAGAGAAAATGATAGATAAAAGAAAAATATTTACAGTACTAGAAAATGGTATGAAAAAATCATATGATGTAATTCTAACATTTAAGAATGAAAGAAATGGAAAGGATTATATTGTATATACTGATAATACATATGATGAGGATAATAAATTGAGAATTTATGCGGCATTATATAATCCATTGACAAATGAATTTTTAGGATATGTTGAGAATAAAGAAGAATGGAGAGATATAATAAAATTGTTAGATAATGTATTACTGAAATAACGATGAAAATATAAATTTGAATCGAATTATATAAATAAATTGTAAAAAATATTTATATAAATATTGAATTTATTGGAAAAATGTAGTACAATGGCAATGTCAACAACAAAGGTAGATACAAAATGACTTAAAGAGTCTATAAAAAATGAAAGGAATACAAAAAGTCAAATTTTCAAAGGAATAAGAAGTGTTGATTACTATTTTACGAGAGGAGGTAATCAAAGCAAACAATGAATGGCAACAGAAAATTTGTGAATTGTATTTTGAAAGAAATTTTAACTGCGTTTGTATAGCAAAAGAATTAGGAGTAAGTCCACAATATGTATCAAAAGTTTTAAAAGGACATCCTAACTATGAAAAGGAAAAGAAAATAAGAAGTGAGATAAAATATAAAAAATATCTTGAGAGAAAGAAAACAAACAGGAAGTTAAGAACAGAAAATTTGAAAGTAAAAGAAGACTATGAATTAGAGTATTTAAGACATTTGCAATGGCAACATGCAATTGAAATGTCAAAAAGATACTTAGTATAGTTGTACTCAAAATACTGTTCCAAAAAATCAACTAAAAGCAAGCTTAATGGCTTGCTTTTTAGTATGCCTAAAAAATAAAAGAAAGAGGAGGCGAGTTAACAGTAAAATTATAGAATAGATTATTCTAACTTTGAATATTTATTAATAGTCAATTAAAACGAGAGGTGATAGCTTTATGGAGAAAAAGCAGATAGCATCTAATAAACAAGTAAAGTTAGAGATTGAAATGATACTAAATAGAAAATTATTTCAAAATAAAGTAATAGATAGACAAATATATGAAGAAGTGCAAGATGAATTGTTAAAAGAAATTAATAAGGAAGTTGAAAAAATATAGATAAGTAACTAATATGATTATATAATAATTGTACCTATAAAGATACTTTGATTAGAAAGGAGATAAGAAGATGGATTTATACAATATGAGAAAAGAAATAACAAATGGTAAAACCATATATGACTTGCCACTAAAAGTAACATACTATGCAAGAGTATCAAGTGAAAAAGATGAACAATTAAATTCATTAAGTAATCAAGTTTTTTATTTTGAAAACCATATAAAAAAATTCTCTAACTGGACATATGTAGATGGATATGTAGATGAGGGTATAAGTGGTACAAGTGTAAATAAAAGAGATTCATTTAAAAGAATGATAGCAGATAGCAAAAAAGGAAAATTTGATTTAATACTAACAAAAGAAGTAACTCGTTTTGCAAGAAATACACTGGATAGTATCTCTTATACCCAAAAATTATTAGAAAATGGAGTAGGTGTTTATTTTGAATCTGATAATATCAATACTATTATGCCAGACTCAGAGCTAAGGTTAACAATTATGGCAAGTGTAGCACAGGATGAAGTAAGAAAATTATCCGAAAGAGTTAAATTCGGGTTTAATAGATCAATTGAGAAAAAGAGAGTATTAGGAAATAACAACATATTTGGGTACAGAAAAGACAATGGAAAACTTATAATATATGAAGAAGAAGCAAAAATGATAAGAGAATTATTTGAAATATATGCTAGAGGAGAAATTGGATTTTATAAAATAGCAGAATATTTTGAACAAAAAGGATATAAAGGTAAAAATGGAAATCCAATATCGTCACAAACATTAAGAAGGATTATAAGAAATCCTAAGTATAAAGGCTATTATAGAACTGGAACTGTAAAGGTAGTAGATTATAAATTACATAAGGCACAAAAGATGCCAAAAGAAGAATGGCAAATATTTGAATGTAAAGAAAACATACCTGCAATTGTTTCAGAAGAACTATGGGAAAAGTGTAATAACATATTAGAAAAGAAAGCACAAAGCTGTTTAAATAAAGTGGAAAATAAAGATGTATTTAAAAATAGGTATGTATTTAGTGGATTGATATTATGTAAAGAACATAATAAAGAAAAACATATAGTAAGTTTTAATAGAATATCAGGAAAGAAAAGGTCAAATAAACCTGCATGGGCTTGTAGCAAATATATTATATCTGGACTAAAAGGATGTGAAAGCCCAATAATTCAAGAATCAGAATTGATAGAAATATTTAAAGTTATACTAAATAAATTTTTATTAAATAAGGAAGAAATAATAGAAGATTTACTAAACAAATACAAAAAATATAATTTCGCTAGAGATTTTGACATAGAAATATCAAAACTAGAAGATAATATAAAAATTGTACATGCTAAAAAAGATAAATTATTAGAACTTGCTATTAAGAATCTTTTATCTGATGAAGAGTTCTATAAGAGAAATGAGGGATTAAATAAGGAAATAGCAAATTATAATAAGAAGATAAAAAAACTTAAAGAAGAAAAAGAAAATGTATCTTCAATAGAAGAAAATATGAAACAAATAAAAAAGACCTTAGAAAAAGAAATAAAAATAGAAGAAAATATTGAGGACTTAATTAAATTATTAGTAGATAAAATATATGTATCTAAAATAAATAATGATAGAAAACATATAAAACTAGAAATATATTTTAAAATAGGAGAGCCTATTATATTAGAAGGAAACTTAAATAAGCAAGAAAAACAAGAATATATTATAAGCCATCAAAAGTATCTTTCAAATGACAATAAAAACAATAATAATGCCATAAAAGAGAACAACTATCATTCTTGCAACAATGACATCTATAATTGTACCTGGTGGAACAAATAGGCTAATGAATTTATTTTCTAATAGTAATGACATTATAATTCCATGGGAACAAATAAAGTGTATAGGAGATGATTTGATTTTAGTAGAAATTTAAAACTATTATATTGAGCAGGTATTGAAAATGTAAAAAAATACATATAAAAAGGTATTGACACAGACGAAGAAAGATGTTAATATATTTAGAGACTAAGCGAGAAAAGAGGTCAATAAAAACAAAAATAAAAAACTTTTAAAAATTTCAAAAAAAGTGTTGACAATTTTCGACATGCGTGGTAATATATATCAAGACCAAGCAACAAACGAAAAAATATAAAAATATTACACAAGAATTAGTATAAAAGTTAGTACAAAAAAATAGAAGAAAGACATCAATTACTAATTTTTTATTTTGCCCCAAAAACGGACAAAAAATATTTAAAATATTTTTTAAAAAAGTATTGACAACAAGAAAAAGGTATGCTAAAATAAGTTTCGTTCACCACAAGTGAACAAAACAAAAAAGTACATTGAAAAGTAAACAATAGATCCTTTAGAGAAAAAACCAAACGGTGATTTTCAAAAATGAAAATGTACCAAAAAGTAAATCAAAAAAGATTAAAAAATAAAAGTTTAAAAGAGTTAGAAAAAACTTAAATGTATTAACAAGAGAGTTTGATCCTGGCTCAGGATAAACGCTGGCGGCGCACATAAGA
>OGFF01001944.1_pt1 | contig 19562 bp, 17 predicted proteins | sample 1570751 | NCBI WGS metagenome assembly OGFF01 (sample SAMEA2581951, study PRJEB24529) | metagenome | biome: Human gut stool | place: China | collected 2011 | reverse complement strand
AAGCTGGTGGGCGAGTGGAAGGTTTATCACAATGCCGAGGAGGCGAAAAAGACATTTTCGAGGTTTAAGGCATGCCGAAAAGCACTTTTTCGCCGCGTTACGCAAAGAGGCAGAACACTTGCACAGATTTTTTGCGCGGCGTAAATATATTGAATTTTAAGATTGTAAGGTTATCGGAAAAATTCGGTAATTTGCATAAATTTATTAAAGGGGAGGTTTTACAAAATGAGTAAAACTGCAGTTATTTATTGGAGCGGTACAGGCAATACGGAGACAATGGCGCAGGCGGTTGCGGAGGGCGCAAAATCGGTTAATCCCGATACGGCGTATTTTTCGGTTTCGGAAATCTCGGCAGATGACGCCTCAAGCTATGATACGCTTATTTTAGGTTGTCCCGCAATGGGTTCCGAGGTTCTGGAGGAAGATGAGTTCGAGCCTTTCTTCACAGGCATCGAGAGCATGCTCTCCGGCAAGAAGATCGCTCTCTTCGGTTCTTACGACTGGGGCGACGGCGAGTGGATGAGAACTTGGGCTGACCGCTGCACAGCAGCAGGTGCTGAGATCGTTGGCGGCGAGGGACTTATCGTTAACCTCACTCCCTCCGATGAGGATCTTGCAAAGTGCAAGGCTCTCGGCGAGGATCTTGCTAAGTAATCTTTTGTTAGCCAATCATCAATACTCTTTTATTATAATACTAACCTTCAATCACCCTATAGCTGAGGAATTGGCTATAGAATAATTAAAGATTAGTATAAATCATTTTCCCATTTTTCTTTTTGTGATTTTCATTGCCTGAAAGGGCATAAAAAGGGACTGCTGTGAATTACAGCAGCCCCGTTTTTTTTACTTATTAAGATACTCCACAAATCTGTCAAAGGCAGTTTCTCCCTCGGGAGTGCGCTTGTAAACGCCTGCGTGTTCAAGCACCTTTGCGAATACCTTGCCTATCTCGTCACGTATCACCTCGTGAACGTTATCTGCATTGACATCTCTTTCAGTGCAGAACTTTTCAGCCCAGTCAGCGTGCTTTTCAAGAACAGGGTCGGTGCGGACAGCGCTTACGCCCTTTGTCACAAGCACATCTGCCAGCTGCTGCATCTCGTTTTTAAGACGTGCGGGGAGAACTGCCAGACCCATGACTTCGATAAGACCGATGTTCTCCTTTTTGATGTGGTGCAGCTCTGCGTGAGGATGATATACGCCCAGAGGGTGTTCCTCGGTGGTGATGTTGTTTCTCAGCACCAGATCAAGCTCGTACATATTGCCGTTCTTGCGGGCAATGGGAGTGATGGTGTTGTGAGGCTCGCCGTCAGTTTCCGCAAAGATGAAAGCAGCTTCATCGGTGTAGCCTCTCCACTTGGTAAGGATAATGTCTGCCAGCTCCACAAGTCTGCCTGTGTCGGCGCTTCTGAGCCTTATAACGGACATGGGCCACTTTACTCTTCCCACTGTAACATCTTCAAAGCCCTTTATCTTGTATTCCTTTTCGATATTTGCCTTTGCCATTGCAAAGGTGTAGTTTCCGCCCTGGAAATGCTCATGGCTCAGGATAGAGCCGCCTACGATAGGCAGATCTGCATTTGAACCGATGAAATAGTGGGGGAATTGGCTTACAAAGTCAAAGAGCTTTTTAAAAGCTTTCTTGTCGATGACCATAGGAGTGTGCTTGGTGTTGAAGAGTATGCAGTGCTCGTTGTAGTAAACGTAGGGGGAATACTGGAAGCCCCATGGCTCGCCGCAGATATCTACAGGGATAATTCTGTGGTTCTGGCGTGCAGGGTGATTGAGGCGGCCCGCATAGCCCACATTCTCGGGACACAGCAGGCACTTGGGATAGCCGCTCTGCTTGGCGTTCTTTGCGGCAGCTATTGCCTTGGGGTCCTTTTCGGGCTTCGAGAGGTTGATGGTGATATCAAGCTCACCGTATTCGGTCTCAGTCTTCCACTTTATATCCTTTGCAATGCGGTAGCGGCGGATATAATCGGTGTCACGGCTGAGCTTGTAGTAATTGTCGGTAGCGGTGACAGGGGAGACAGCATAGTCAGCCTTGAACTTTGCAATGACCTCCGAGGGACGGGGAGTAAGGCAGGCCATGAGCTTTGTATCAAAAAGGTCACGGTAAGCGATGCTGTCGGCAATGATATTCTTCGAGCAGGCAAAGTCCAGCAGACCCTTGAGTATCTCTTCAAGCTCCATGTCAGGGATATTTTCAGGCTCCTCATAATCGTCCAGATCCAAAGCGGCAAGGATAGAGTTTATCGCAAATATTCTGTCATCTGCGGTGATAAGACCTGTTTTGAGACCGTATGCCGCAAGAGCGGCAATGTAAGTGTTTATCATGATATCTTCCCCTTCGTGTGATATTTTGTGCGCAGTGATTTTATTAAATTATATCACACTTCCAATGGAAAATCAATGGATTTTAGTTTCAGACATATGGAAAAAAGTAACATTACTCCACACATTCGGTGAGCTTTGCGAAGCTTGTTGTCGCCCCAGCAAAGGTGGTCGGTGATGTATTTTTCAAAGCCGTAGAATTTCAGAAAGGCTTCTATATAGCCCGACTGGCAGTTATGACCCCTAAGTTCGTGGGGCTGTATAACTACACTCACCTTGCAAAGGACGCAGTTTTCGTGCAGTCCTTTAAAAACAATCTCCTCATTGCGGTGATAACCGTTCCCGTGAGCATCGCACTTTCCGCAATGATGGCTCTCTTTACCGAAAAGGTGAAGTTCAGCCGCCCCTTTGCCCGCCTTTCATTCTTCTATCCCACGGTGCTGCCCATGGTGGCCGTGGCAAATATCTGGCTTTTCATCTACACTCCGGGCTACGGTCTGCTGGGGCATAATCATAATGCTCATCTGGAAGCAGGCGGGATATCTTATGATATTCTACATAAGCGGAATGCAGGGAATATCCCATGAGCTGTATGAGGCTGCCAAGCTGGACGGCGCAAACGGCTTCTACGTCTTTTCAAAGATAACATGGCCGCAGGGCTTGCGGAGCCATACGGCGTAAAGATACTTCTTGAAAACATAGGCTCATGGCGTGAAAATAACCTTATGGTCACTGAGGAGGATTTCATCGCCCTTTCCAAAGGGGACAAGTGGGGTATGCTTCTTGATACGGACCATGCAAACGTGAACGGCTGGAATATCCCGTCCCTTATCCGAACGCTGGGAAGCAGGATAAAGGGCTTTTATCTTCATGACAACGACGGCATGACCGACAGCCATCAGCCCATATATAACGGAACTATCCCGTGGAATGACGTCTTTGCCGCAATATCCGAAATGCCATCACCCCCCGACCTTACAGTTGAGTATAACCACAAGTATGCCGATGATATCATGGCTGCTGTGGGGATAATAAGAAACGAGCTGCCGCACAAAGCGATATAATGCCAAGTGCGGCATTTTTTCGCTGTTCAAAAGAAGAATATGTAAACGTATTCAGTCGAATCTCTGTCTAAAATATATAGTCAATATTGCTAAAACGTCAGAAGCAAATATATGCAAATTCGGCAAACTTATTTAAAAACTATTGAACTGTTTAATGCGTTCTGTTATAATATAAGTTAAATAAGTGTGACTTGAAATTACTTGAACAACGGAGGTGACCCTTATATGATGTCAGGCAGCAGTGACCGCTTGGATCTTACGGGTCTTGCTAAAAATTACGGATATTATTTCGGCGATGAGGAGATAGTGTCCGATTCCGAGGACTGGCTTTATATATGTGATTCCGAGACCTATGAGCTGCTGCTTTTCCAGCAGAAAAAGGATAATACCGTTACAAGCAAGCTGGGAGACTGGCACGGCAGAAAATGCTATGAATTTATCGAGGGCAAGGATCACCCATGCGAGTTCTGTCCGTTAAAAAATCTCAGAAGAGATAACTATTATTTCTGGACCCATAAATGTGAGATGCTTGGCGTCGAAGCCTTTCTGAAAGTTATCGACATCGATTGGAACGGCAGGAGAGCTATGCTCCACTCGGGCATAAACATAAATTCCCAGGCAAGGCGCAACGAGGTCATGACCGAGTATCTTCTCAGCCGAAATGCCCTTACAAGCGTTCTCAGCTGCCTTATGGACGAAAATCCCATTGAGGATAATTTCAGGAAGATCTGCGCCATAATCGGCACATTTTTCAGCGCTGACAGGGCTATCATCACCGACTACACTCCCAACAGGCTGAATGCCGGCTGGTCAAAGTCTGGGGAGCCTTTTACCCAGATAGCTACCGTTCTTACCGATGAAGAGCGAAAGAGCATATCTGATGCCACCATACATCTGAGATATCTGCGCATAGAGGACGTCTCCACGGCTGACAAGCTTGACCCACGTATCCGTGAATACTGGACAGCCTGCGGCATTCGCTCCATTCTGCTTATCCCTATGCACTATAACGGCGACTTTATCGGTACAATAAGCCTCCATAATATCAGGAACCATTTTCCCTCGGTGGAGACCCTTAATCTTGTGGGAATGTCCGTAGCCAAGTGCATTCACGCATACTGCGTTGAAAGGGGAGCGGAGGAGAAGCTCTACACCGACCCTCTTACGGGAATACCGAACTTTGCGGCACTAAAGCACCGTGCGGCGGATCTTATGGAGCAGAATCCAGATGTCACGTATTTCTGCTGCGTTATGGATATAAAGTTTTTCAGCCTTTTCAACAGGCGTTACGGTTATAAAATGGGTGACAAGGTGCTTATAACCATAGCACAGCTGCTTAAAAAATATATGTGCCCAGATGAGGCGTGCTGCCGCATTGCAGCCGACCAGTTCTGCTTCTTTGCGAAATACCCCAAGGACGACTCCGAGGGAAGAATACGCAGGCGCTTTGAACGGTTCAACGAGATAGTGCTGAATTCCGATGTTATGAAGTCGGTGAACTACAAGCTGGAGCTTCAGAGCGGCATATATGTTTTTGATGAAAGAATAAGCATATCCGAGGCTGTTGATAAGGCAAATCTTGCCAGAAGAAGCCTTAAGACCTATCAGAGCAGCGATATCGCCTTTTACAGCAGCGATCTTATGGACGGTCAGAAGCGTGAGACAGAGCTTATACAGGACTTCAAATCCGCTCTTAAAAATCACGAGCTTTCCGTATTCTTCCAGCCCCAGTGCAACTACGCACAGAATAAGATGGTGGGAGCGGAAGCGCTGGTAAGGTGGCACAGTCCCAAGCACGGCAATGTATCACCCGCTGAGTTCATACCTCTCCTTGAGCGCCATGGAATGATATATCAGCTTGACAGATATGTGTGGGAGAAGGTCTGCATATATCAGCGGAAATGGCTTGATATGGGTATGCACTGCCCCATATCGGTGAATGTTTCACGATACGACGTGCTGCGTGAGGATATCTGCAAGGAGCTTTGCAGCCTGCTGGAGAAGTATAATATCCCCAAGGAGCTGCTCCCCATTGAGATAACCGAAACAGCATACATAAAAAATTCCGACGAGCTTATAAACGTGGTCAACAGGTTAAAGAATTTAGGCTTTACCGTTGAGATGGACGACTTCGGCAGCGGATATTCTTCGCTCAATGCCCTGAAGGACGTGGCGGTTGACCTTATCAAGCTCGATATGAAGTTCCTTGATGCCAAGGACACCAGCGGAAAGGGCGGAAGTATCCTCAACTGCATTGTCCGAATGACAAGGTGGCTGGGACTGGAAGTTCTTGCAGAGGGCGTTGAGACCAAGGAGCAGGCAGAATATCTAAAAAATATCGGCTGCGATTTTATGCAGGGCTATTATTTCTCACGCCCCATTCCTGCGGACGAGTTTGAGCAGAAGCTCATTTCCTCACGGACGGAAAGCAGTGAAAACCTCAGCAATAATGGTATCACCGATGTGGCTGAGCTTATGGATTCCGTTATGTCAAATCCGCTGTTTTTCAACCTTATGGGAGCGGCTGCCATTGCCGAGAGCGACGGCAGCAACCTTGAAGCGCTGATGATAAACGACAGTTTCTTTGAGATGATTGGCTGCACAAGAGAAGAATATCAGCCCTATTTCAGGCATATGGACAGGTACAATAAGCTTGTCGGAGATCGAAACGGAGCGGTAGAAAGCTTCAGGCACAGCATCAGGAACAAGCTTCCACATGATTTTTGCATCACGGCAGATGACGGCTCTGTCCGCAGCATAAGAATGTTCTGCCGCAGGCTTTTCAGCGACGGCGAAAAGGATATTTTACTTCTGCTGTTCGATGACATTACCGATCAGAGCGATATTCAGTAATATAACAAGGGCGGTCATATGCCGCCCTTTTGCTTTGCATGAGGAAAGTTCCTTTTTTAAAAAATACAAAAAAATGTCTAAATATGTGCTTGACAATCATTGTTCTATGTGCTATAATTAGTCACAGATCAAAATTGTCACACATTAAAGCAATGGGGCTTTAAAGCAGGATATAAATATAGCTGATATAGAGACAGGCTTTTGCACCGCCCTCCGACCGCATGGGGCAATATTTTTTAAAGGAGTCACCCACTATGATGAATATGGATTTCGTCAGGAAGCTGCCTATCCCTCAGGATATCAAGAAGCAGTTCCCTATCCCCGAGGAAGTAAAGAAGATCAAGGCTGAAAGAGATGCGGAGATCGCTGATATTTTTACAGGCAAGTCTGATAAGTTCCTGCTTATCATCGGTCCCTGCTCTGCCGACAGAGAGGACAGCGTTCTTGATTACGTTAACCGCCTTGCAAAGGTTCAGGATAAGGTAAAGGACAAGATACTTATTATCCCAAGAATCTACACCAATAAGCCCAGAACCACCGGTCAGGGCTATAAGGGAATGGTACATCAGCCCGACCCCACCAAGGGCGAGGATATGCTTGAGGGCCTTATCTCTATCAGAAAGCTCCACACAAAGGCTCTTACCGAAACAGGTCTTGTGTGTGCAGATGAAATGCTCTACCCCGAGAACCACAGATATCTTTCCGATATTCTTTCCTATGTTGCAGTAGGCGCACGTTCCGTAGAGGATCAGCAGCACCGCCTTACCGCCAGCGGTCTTACTATCCCCGTTGGTATGAAGAACCCCACCAGCGGCGACTATTCCGTAATGCTCAACTCCATCATCGCAGCTCAGTCCCAGCACACATTCCTCTACAGAGGCTGGGAAGCACGCAGCAAGGGCAATCCTCTTACCCATGCTATCCTGAGAGGTTATGTTGATAAGCACGGCAACTCTCACCCCAACTACCATTACGAGGATCTTGCACTGCTTTACGAGATGTATGCAGCAAAGAATCTTGAGAACATGGCTGTTATCGTTGATGCAAACCATGCAAACTCCAACAAGAAGTATCTGGAGCAGATAAGAATATGCAACGAAGTTCTTCACAGCTGCCGACACAGCAATGATATCAAGAAGCTTGTCAAGGGCTTCATGATCGAAAGCTACATTGTTGACGGCTGTCAGAAGGTGGAAGAGGGAACATACGGCAAGTCCATTACCGACCCCTGCCTCGGCTGGGAGAAGTCCGAAAAGCTCATCTACGATATCGCAGACCAGCTTTAAAACTAATCTTTAATCGTTCTATAGACAAAGCTGAGGATTTGTCTATAGGTTGATTGAGGATTAGTATAATAAGGTAAAAGCTAAGCCCATCGTATGGCGTTCATACGGTGGGCTTTTTGCAATATGAAAGCCCGAAAATATCATATGATACTTTCGGGCCGAGCTTGTATTATTGTCAGAAGATTATTTTTTCCACATACATTCTGTTTTTGCCGTCTGTTTTTGTCTTGTAGAGCACTCGTTCTGCGGTGATGAAATAGTCCTTCATATTCACCTTGCTGCTGTTGTGAGTCCATGCAGCGCCTACGCTGAATGTGATGCCGATGTCGCTGACGGTATTGCCTGAGGTGAGCTTTATTGTCCTGCACGCTGCCTGAAGCTTTTCGTATCTGTCATGCAGATCAGGCTCGGACATATTTTCGGTGTATATCACGAACTCATCATCGGGAAATTTGAACACAACAGAGTCGCTGAATACATCGCCTACTATCTCAGCCGCAAGGGCCACCGCATTGTCAGCGGCTTCCTTGCCGTACCTGCTGTTAAAGTCGTCGAAATCGTCTATGTCAGCAAAAAGCAGAGCGCCCTTTGTGCCCTCGTGGGATATCTTTTCGCTTATTTGGGCAATAGCGTCCCTCGCAGCGGGAAGAGTGCCGTACGGCGCATTGTATTTCTCGGCGATAAGGTCTGCCTTGATACCGTTCTGCTCGGTTATATCCTCTATCCTGCCCACGATCTTCAGCACAAAGCCAAATTCATCGGCAATGCTTGAATAATGCACTCTTGAATGGATATATTCTTCCGTTACGTTGTCAAGATACCTGATATCTATAAAGCCCTTGCATTCCTTGCGGCAGCATCTCATAAGTATGTAGTAGAAATATATAGCATCATCGGGATATATCCTGTTGCTGCGCCTGAGGTACATTCCGTAGTTTACTATCTCATGGGATTTTCCCGCCTTGGGGAAAAATGTCATGTTATCATTGAGAAGCGAATATTCAAAAAGGAAGGCGCTGCTGGTTTCCTCAAGTATCCTGTAGCGCTCCTTGCTTATGTTGTACTTATGCTCCAGCTCCTTGCGGCGTGAGATATCGTTGATGGAAGCGAGGAAAACGGGATTATCACTTTTGATGAAATCCACAGTTCTTGCACGTATGCAGAACCAGCCGACAGAGCCGTCATATCTGTAGCCCCTTACCTCACAGTAAAAGTCGGAGTGATTCCTGATACAATCCTGCGCCAGACCGAAAATGTGCTGCTCGTCCTCTTCAAAAAGGGTAACGGTAACGTTTTCAATATAAGGGGTATATTGTTCGAGGGTGTAGCCCACATTATCGAAATATCTTTCGTTAAGGTACAGCGCCCTGATCTTATTTCCGCAAACCTCAAAAACACTGAGTCCGTCATACATACTGTTAAAGAGAGAAAAATAAATGTCTTTACAGTTGTCAGCGGGAACAATGATGGACGGGTCGGTTATATCGGTAATTTTTTTATCCATGGCGCAGCTCCTTCACATATTTATTCTGTCAATTTTACCGCTTTTTCCATTATACCACGTCAAGCCCCAAAAATCAACAGTTATTTCAAAAAAACTACATATTATTTAATTGCAGTGCCTCATTTTGTGTCATAACAACGAAAAATGATACAAGATGACATTGATTTGATGACGTATTTGTTATGAAAATAAAAAAGTCAGGCACACTCATTAGTATGCCTGACCATTTTATTCGGAGTTATTCGGAGGGCTGACCCGTCATTTCGTACTGAACCTTTACCCTGTGCCTTGCCCAGATAAAGCAGATGATATGCACCGTAAAGGTGATTATCCATGTGATAGGGTAGGAGAGGTAAACCGTTTCTATCCTGTGATATTCGGGTATCCGGAAAACTGTTGCTATCCATAAAAGTCTAAGTCCGCAGGCGCCTACAAGGGATACTATCATGGGCATTATCGAGTAGCCGATGCCCCTCAGAGCGCCCACCATAACGTCCATTATGCCGCACAGTGCGTATGTTCGGGATATTATTCCCAGTCGAACCATTCCCGCAGCAATTACCTCTGGATTGTTGGAGTATATGCTCAGCAGCTGCTCGCCGAAGATTACCGCCAGATTTCCCAGCACCACTCCCACAGCGATAACGCACGCCTCGCCACGGATAACTATTTTATTTATGCGCTCATATTTTCCTGCGCCGAAGTTCTGGCTCACAAAGGAAATAGTCGCCTGATAGAATGAGTTCATTGCCACATAAACAAAGCCCTCAATGTTGGCGGCGGCTGAATTTCCCGCAACCACTATGTTTCCGAAAATATTTACGGAGGACTGGATAACTACGTTTGAAAGGGCGAATACGATCCCCTGAAAGCCTGCGGGGAGACCTATCCTCATTATCATGCCAAGCTTTGCGCCGTCAATGCGCAGTTTTTTGAGGATAAGCTTGATAGCGCCCGTTTCCTTCATAAGGCACCTTACTACCAGCACAGCCGAGACAGTCTCGGAAATGATGGTCGCCAGCGCAACACCTGCCACGTCCATTTTTAGCACTATAACAAAGATAAGGTTCAGGATAATGTTGATGATGCCTGCCGCAATAAGGTAATAAAGCGGTCGCTTTGTATCGCCCACAGCCCTCAGCAGAGCGCTTCCGAAGTTATATACCATATTGGAGGTCATGCCGATGAAGTATATACGCAGATAAAGGGAAGCAAGGTCGATGACCTCTTCGGGTGTCTGCATCCATTCCAGCATCTGCCTTGCGCCCAGTATGCCAACCACAGTAAGAAAAATTCCGCTGATAAGGCTTATTGCCATTGATGTATGTACCGTGTCGCTCAGGTCTTCATCACGCTTTGCTCCATAGAATCGTGCGGCTGTAACGTTTGCACCTATGGACAGCCCCACAAAAAGGTTTGTCAGCAGATTTATAAGTGCTGTGTTCGAGCCGACAGCCGCCAGAGAGTTATCGCCTGCGAATTTTCCCACGACCACAATATCTGCGGCATTGAAAAGCAGCTGCAGAATACTTGAAAACATAAGCGGGATAGTAAACGCCAGCATTTTTTTCAGTATTGAGCCGCTGCACATATCTATTTCATATTTCTTTGCTTCTGAACCCATTTGACCACACTCCCTTGTGCTTCCGATAAAAAAAGACAATGATTATTATAGCATTGACAAGGAAAAATGTCAAGAAACGTCATATCTCCCCGAACATAAGCCTTGCCAGCGCACCCTCTGCCGTAAGGTCGCCCCCTGAGATAACGCCGATATCCTTTGCCTGTGTTCCGACCTCATACACGCCCATGGAAACCCCCTCGAAAAGACACTGGGATATGAGCACGCACTTAACTCCGCCCGATATGGATCTTTTTATTGCAGGCAAAAGCCTTGTGGGAATGGCGCCGATGCCGTAGCCCTCGATGACAATGCCGTCATACAGCTTTGCGGCGGTTTCTATCTCCTCGGGTCTTGTCATGGGGGTTATCTTGATAAGCCCTGCCTTGTGGCTGAAATCACTGCGGAAGATATATTTGCCGTCTGGCTTTTTTTCGCTGCATATGAGCTTGCCGCCTGATATTGACCCCGAGTATTTTCCGCTGGGGGAGATGAATGCGTTGTCGTTTCTGGTGTATGCCTTGTATGCCCTGCCGCCCCTGATGAGCTTGTCGCCGAAAAGGATATGAACTCCGCCGATATTTTTACAGGCTGCATTCAGTGCGTTGAGCAGGTTTGCTTTTCCATCGGAATCATCTGCAAAAAATGGTCTCTGAGAGCCTGTGATGATAACGGGTATGGGGCAGCCGTCCATCATTCTGTCAAGTATGGCGGCGGTGTATGCCATGGTATCCGTGCCGTGGGTGATGATTATTCCGTCAAAGCCCCCACGAACCGCTTTATCGGCGGCGATGCCTATGTTCCTGATATCATCGCAGGATATTTCGGTGCTGTCTATGTTCATAAGCTGCTCCGTGCATATGTTTTTGGAAGCAAGACCCAGCACTTCAAGCATCTTTTTCATCTGCTCATCTGACGATGCGGGAACAAGCCCTTTTTCGGTCTCCACAGATGATATGGTTCCGCCCGTTGCCAGCCATTTTATCTTCTTCATTTTCGCTGCCCCCTTGTACTTATCTTTTCCTATTTTAACACAAATAATTTCCCATATAAACATTGACACAGCCAAAATAATATGATAAAATTATTAAGAAAAGTAAATTCTGAACATCACGAAATATTCGTTCTGAAATAAATTTGGAGTGGGAACATGAACACTGAGATCTTCAAGCAGATGAGCAATGCGGACATAAATACCATAATCGACGGCAGTCAGCCCTTTGTAAAGCTTATGACATATTACGGCTGTGCTCTCCGTGAGGTGGAGACAAAGCTTCAGGTCTTAAATGACGAGTTCAAGCTTACCCATGACCGCAACCCCATAGAATCCATAAAGTCACGCATCAAAACGCCACAGAGCATTGTTGACAAGCTGGAGCGCCGTGGAATTGAAGCCAATGTGTCAAATCCCGAGGAATATATCAGGACGATCGAGCGTGAGCTTTTTGATATCGCAGGCATACGTGTTATCTGCGCATTTCCCGATGATATTTACAAGCTGGCGGAGCAGCTTATTTCCCAGGACGATATCACCCTTATCCGCACCAAGGACTACATTCTTTCACCAAAGCCCAACGGCTACCGCAGCCTGCATCTTATTGTTGAAGTGCCTGTGTTCTTTTCATCGGGCAAGCGCAATATGAAAGTAGAGGTACAGCTGAGGACAATGGCAATGGATTTCTGGGCAAGCCTTGACCATAAGCTCAGATATAAAAAGGATCTGGAAAATCAGGACGATATTGCCGATGAGCTGAAAAAGTGCGCCGATGTCATTACCGAGACAGATTATCGTATGCAGCAGCTTAGAAAGATGATTGACGGTTATCAATTTTAATAGTATAATCTCTCCCGATGTTGAGAAAATACAACGGGAGGGATTTTTTTGCGTAAGAATATGAAAATGGCGCTTCTGGGGCTGGTCACAGGCATTGCAAACGGATTTTTCGGCTCGGGCGGAGGGATAGTTGCCGTGCCAATGCTGAAAAAGACAGGGCTGGAGCCGAAAAAAGCGCACGCCTGCTCGCTGGCGATAACATTGCCGTTGTCAGTGATATCGGCTGTGCTTTACTCATTTGGCGGGAAGCTTGACTTTAAAAGCGCACTGATGTGCATACCGTTTGGTCTGGCGGGAGCGCTTATAGGGACAAAGCTTATGAAAAAGATATCCGTCAGGCTGCTGTCGGCAGTGTTCGGACTTCTGCTTATTGCAGCTGGCGCAAGGGGGCTGATGAAATGACGTTCCTTACATGGCTTGCAGCATTTGCGGCGGGGCTGCTGGCATCAATGGGGGTGGGCGGGGGAATGATACTAATTATCTGGCTCACCGCCGTAATGGGCATGAGCCAGATAGACGCACAGGGCGTGAACCTGATATATTTTCTGCCCATAGCGGCGCTGTCGGTATTTATTCACCGAAAGAACGGACTTATCGACCTGAAAGCTATGCTCCCTGCAATTATTGCAGGCACCGTGGGAGCATGTCTCGGGGCATACGGTGCAAGGCTTATCGACACAGGGCTGCTGGGTAAGATTTTTTCCGTGTTCGTAATATTCATCGGCATAAAGGAGCTTTGGGGAGCGGTGCGAAATAAGTGAAAAAGTAGCAAAATATATCCTCTGAAATATACTGTGCATTTTATAAAAAAGTCTTGACGAAATCAGAAAAATATTTTATAATATTCATATAAATATAAGGTGTGCAGGTATCGTGCCGCCTTAATGCAGGAGGAGCTTATGAAAAATATATTGTTTGTTGCTTCCGAGTGTGTTCCTTTTATAAAGACAGGCGGCCTTGCCGATGTTGTGGGAACTCTGCCCAAAATGTTTGATAAGAATGAATATGACTGCCGTGTGATACTGCCCAACTACCGCTGTATCCCCGACAAGTTCCGCAATAATTTCAAGTACGTACACCATTTTTATATGGATATGGGTCAGCGCTTTTCCAGCGTCCATGTCGGTATTATGGAATATGAGTACGACGGCATAACCTTCTACTTTGTTGATAACCTTTTCTATTTCGGCGGAGATAAGCCCTATGCGGATACCCGCTATGATATCGAAAAGTTTATCTATTTTTCAAAGGCAGTGCTTGCTATACTTCCCGTTGTGGGCTTCCGCCCCGACATTATCCACTGCCATGACTGGCAGGCAGGTCTTGTTCCTGTTTACCTCCATACTATTTATAAAGATAATCCGTTCTACTACGGAACAAAGACCATCTTTACTATCCACAACCTCCGCTTCCAGGGCGTGTGGGATATTGATACTATCAAGGCACTTTCAGGTCTGCCCGATTATGTTTTCACTCCTGATAAGCTTGAGTTCAATAAGGACGCAAATATGCTCAAGGGCGGTCTGGTTTACTCCGATTTCATCACCACCGTCAGCAATACATATGCAGGGGAGATACAGACAGGCTATTACGGCGAGGGTCTGGACGGTCTGCTCAGAGCAAGAAATCAGTCTCTCTGCGGTATCGTTAACGGTATCGACTATCAGGCATATAATCCCGAGACCGATACCTGCATCGCAAAGCAGTACAGCACCCGCAGCATAAAGAAGGGCAAGGCTGCCAACAAGAAGGCTCTCCAGCAGGAGCTTGGTCTGCCTGTTGATGAGAATAAATTCGTTATCAGCATAATCTCCCGTCTCACCGATCAGAAGGGCCTTGATCTTGTAAGATATGCCCTTGACCGCATCTGCGACGAGTTCACTCAGTTTGTTGTTGTTGGTACAGGCGATCCTCAGTATGAAAATCTGTTCAGAGAATATGCCATGAGAATGCCCGGCAGAGTATCCGCAAATATCTTCTTTAACGAGGGCTTTGCTCATAAGGTATATGCGGCTTCCGACGCTGTTCTTGTTCCCAGCCTCTTTGAACCCTGCGGACTTACTCAGCTCATAGCCCTCAGATACGGCACAGTGCCTATTGTCCGTGAAACGGGCGGACTTAAAGATACCGTTCAGCCATATAATGAGTTTGACGGCACAGGAATAGGCTTCTCCTTTGCAAACTACAACGGAGACGAGCTGCTGGGCACTATCAACTATGCAAAGCACATCTACTTCGACTGCCGCAAGGAATGGGATCAGATGGTCTCCAGAGGCATGAAGACAGATTATTCATGGACAAATTCCGCAAGAAAATACGAGGAGCTTTACAACCGTGTTCTCGGCAGATAAAATTTGATGTTGATATAAGTCCTTTGGGCAGAGCCGTGTTTTGTTGCGGTTCTGCCCAATTTTTTACCCTGATGACATTGACATTTTGTAGAATATGTGGTACAATATAGGGGTGATTGGACGAAATGTCAGCATGGAAAGGAGCGTTTAATATGTCAGGTCCTGTAAATGATATCATCGGCGAAATGGTGCAGCAGATAATCAAACTTTGCGACCCCTGTATGATATATCTTGTATCACGCAAGACCAATACGGCAGGAAAGGTCACAAGCTTCAAGTTGTGTGTTGTCGTTGAGGACAGCATTCTTCCCGAGCAGGTGGAAACAAAGCTTCTGCTCAAGACTGACTGCCCTGTGCCATGCGATTTCATCGTGTACAACATCAGCGACTGGGACGAGTGTGCGGAGGACGACTGCTCCTTTGCGTACCGTGTAGAGAACGGCGGTGATCGGCTCTATGTCAAGGAATAGCAAAAAAGGCGACAGCAAGCGCTATTACGACTGGATATATCATGCGTCTCTTGACAGAATGGCGGCGGAGGTCCTTTGCGACGATCCACAGCTTTATTATGTAGCGGCGTTTCACTGCCAGCAGTGCATCGAAAAGGCACTGAAAGGCTATCTTCTTTTCAAGAGCAGGCATCTGCTGGACGGTCACAACCTTACATGGCTGTGCAAGCAGGCTGCCATGATGGACGACAGCTTTATCCAGTGGATAGACGAAAGCGCCGTGCTCAACAGGTACTATATCGAAACAAGGTACCCTGCCGATATTCCCCTGGAAATAAATTCATCGACCATGAAATCGCTGATGAATATGAGCGGCAGCATGATGGACTTTATCTGTGATATCACAAAGTTTGATTTTAACAGCTATCACAGAAAAAGCCGAAGCAAGGGGTGATAATAATACGGCTAATTGATTTCCACACCCACGCATTTCCTGACGGACTGGCGGAAAAAGCCATAACTCGCCTGCTGGCTGATGTGGTAAAGGCTGATATGGGCTTTGACGAGAATTTTTACTCAGACGGCACCGTAAAAGGTCTTTCGGAAAATATGTCAGCCTGCGGCGTTGATATGTCTGTGCTGCTGCCTGTGGCGACCAAACCAACTCAGGTGGAGGGTACGAACCGCTGGGCGGAGGAGGCTGCAAAGGAGACGGGCAATATAATCCCCTTCGGAGCGGTCTATCCCGATGAAAGCGTATTTGCGGTGCTTGAAAGGCTGGCAGAGCAGGGTAGAAAGGGCATAAAGCTCCACGGCGATTTTCAGAACTTCTATGCCGATGAGGAACGCATGATACCCATATACCGCAGATGCGGCGAGCTGGGGCTTATCGTTGTGATGCACAGCGGCATTGACTGTTCGTCTCCCTGCGATATCCATACCGATGCGCAGATGATGGCAAGAGTGCTGGATAAGGTGTCGGGTGTGAAATTTGTTGTTGCCCATATGGGCGGCGTAAGGTGCGAGGACGAGGCGGCAAGGCTTCTTGCGGGAGCTGAGAATGTCTGGTTCGATACGGCATACACTGCGGGCAGGATATCTCCCGAGCATATGACCGAGCTTGTGCGGACATATGGTGCGGACAAGGTGCTTTTTGCATCGGACAGCCCATGGAACGACCCGAAAGATGTGCATATGCTGATAGAAAGCACATCTCTCACAGCAGAAGAAAAGAAAATGATATACTATTTTAATGCTGAGAGGCTTCTGGGTCTGTGAACACGAGCCTGCAAAAATCGGCTGTGTTTATAAAATGACAAAAAATAATGCTGAATATGTAAAATATTACAAAATTTGGTTTTTCAAACTTTCTGCTCGCATTTTGCTGAAAGATATCGGACGCTTTTGTGGAATGAGTATGAAAATGCCAATACGAATACTGATTTATTATTGTATTTGTACAACTGCACATATGAAGAAATGCGACATTTGGTCAAATGGTCGTAATAATCGGTTACAATTTGGTTAAATTAACATATTGCTAATTTTTGGTCAAAATGATATAATATGATAAGTATTTGAAAAGCATAATAAATAATTGTGTGCTTTTCGGTATAAGCTATTTTTTATTCGGAGGTGTCACAATTTAATGAAGACTTTTATCTATACGGCTACCGACGTTCAGGGAAACACCGTCAAGAACCAGAAGATGAACGCCGAGGACGTTAATGACTTCCTTGAGAAGATTCATGAAAAAGGTCTTTTCTGCTCCAGCTACAGAGAAGCTAAGGGCGGATCCGGCAAGAATATGCACAAGTTCACCACAAAGGAACTTGCTTATGACTGCCGTCAGATGTCTGCAATGATCTCTTCGGGTCTTACACTGGTAAAGGCTCTCGATATCATGCAGCGTGAACAGGTCAAAGAAGGACCCAAGCAGATCTACCGTGAGATCTACGAGGAAGTCCAGAAGGGTACTTCCTTCTCAGACGCAGTAAAGATGCAGGGCGATGCTTTCCCCAATTTCTACATATCAATGGTGCAGGCCGGTGAAACATCCGGTAATCTGGATATGGTTATGAAAAAGATGGAAGATCAGTACGCCAACGACGCTAAGCTCAACAACAAGATAAAGAGCTCAATGATGTATCCTATCATACTTGCAGTTCTTTGCATAGCTGTCGTAATCATCATGTTCACCTTTATCATGCCTACATTCAAGGATCTTCTTACAGAAGAGGATATGAAGGGTCTTACAGGTGCTCTGTTCGCATTCTCCGACGGATTTAAAAAGTACTGGTGGCTCATCGGTCTTATTATAGTAGGTCTTGTATTCGTTATCAAGTATGCCCTCAAGGTCCCCGATATCAGATACAAATTCGACCAGGCGATAATCAAGCTGAAACCTGTCGGCCCTCTGGTAGTAAAGATCTACACCGCACGTTTCGGTTCTACACTTGCTTCTCTCTACTCTTCGGGTATCCCCATGGTAGAGTGCCTTGCAAAATCGTCCAATATCCTTAACAACCTGTACGTATCAAAGAAGTTTGAAACAGTAATCGACGAGGTTAAACAGGGTGAAGCCCTCTCGGTATCTATTCAGAGAACAGGCATTTTCGAGTCAATGTTCACATCTATCATCTATGTCGGTGAGGAATCAGGTGCTCTTGACTCTATCCTTGCAAAATCCGCATCCTTCTATCAGGAAGAAGCGGACGAGGCTGTTACCCGTCTGGTAGGTCTTATCGAGCCTGTCATGATCATCTTCATGGGTACTGCTATCGGCCTTGTAATTGCCGGTATCCTTCCTGCGATCTACAACTCCATGGGCAACATTACCTAAAAGATCGGGTATAAATCAAATCAGTCATCGGGGTACAACCCGTAAATAAAAATTTTAAAAATAATTTAGTGAGGTGACGAGAATGCTTTCATTTGATATTACAGACAGACATATACGCATTATTCGCGGTACTGAGTCAAGAGGCAGGATCAGAGTTTCTTCTGCATCTACCATCGATCTCAGTGAGGGGCTGATCGTAAATGGTCATATAAAAGATATTCCCAAAATGGCAACCATCATCAACGACGAGCTGAAAGCAAGACGTATGGATGATAAAGAAGCAGTTGTTACACTGTCTTCCAACCTGGTAATCTTCAAGGAACTGCATATCCCCAAGGCAAAGACCAATGCACAGCTCCTTACAATGGTAACAAACCAGATGCAGCACACAATGGGTATAGCAGAGGAATACTCCATCTCCTACTCCATTGCAGGTGAGGTTGAAGAGGAAGGCGTTCAGGCTCTTAAGATCCTGGCTACTGCCTGCCCCTTTGAAGTGGTTGACTGCTTCAGAAAAGTATTCTCCATGCTTTCAATTTCCCTGAAGTCAGTAACAGTTACCTGTAACGCAATTTCAAGAATCATTCTCAGTGATAAGAAAGCATCTGCAAAGATGCCTATGTTGGTAGTTCAGGTTGACCCCAACTTCGTCAGCCTTAACCTCTACGAGGACAATCAGCTCTCATTCGCAAGATTTGCTTCCATCGACGCTGTTGACTACGATAATTCCGAGGATTACGTTTACGAGGCTGTAAACGAGAACATCTACAGAATGATCCAGTTCCACAAGTCGAGAAATCCCGAGAACCCCATTCAGAACGTTGTATTCTACGGCGATACCACTGAGTATATCCGTCTTACAAACGCTCTCGAGGGAATGGATATCTCCACAAGCCTTCTGGGCGTTCCCAACAACATCTCCGGCTATGAGAACATCGAGTTCCAGGCTTATGCAAATGCTATCGGTGCAATGTTCCGAAGCAATAAGGATACAGACCGTATCAACCTCCTGGAGACTGACTCCTCCGCAGGTAAGACTGATGCAGGTTCTTCCTTCCTTATCGGTCTCGGCGGTGCGGTAGTTCTTTCCGCTGCTGTAGTTGCCGCTGTAGTATTCGGTATCACCAATGCTATCAACAACAACGATGCCAAGGTCGCAGAGATCGATGAGTGGATCAACAGCCCCGAGGTTATGGAAACTCTCACCGCTGTTGACAGCACTCAGGCTAAGATCGACAAGGTTGCTCTTTACAAGGCTGACCTTGATACAGCTGCATACAACTTCGATACCAAGTCTGCTCTTACAGTTGATGTTCTCAACACTGTAATAAAGACTATCCAGGACAGTGGCACACAAATCATCACTTTAAGCGATGAAGTGCATGAGCAGATTCGCAAGGAGTGTCAGCCGATATATGAAT
>OGFF01001936.1_pt1 | contig 19631 bp, 19 predicted proteins | sample 1570751 | NCBI WGS metagenome assembly OGFF01 (sample SAMEA2581951, study PRJEB24529) | metagenome | biome: Human gut stool | place: China | collected 2011 | reverse complement strand
GTATATATACGTTTATTACCAGTACCAGTTCAAGGAGAAGGTGCAGCTGAAAAGATATCAAATGGAATAGAATATATGAATAAAAACAAATTAGCTGATGTATTAATTTTAGCAAGAGGAGGAGGCTCTTTAGAAGACTTATGGCCATTTAATGAAGAGATTGTTGCACATAGTATATACAATTCTGAAATTCCTATTATATCAGCAGTAGGACATGAAACAGATTTTACAATAGCAGATTTTGTTGCAGATTTAAGAGCACCAACTCCATCAGCAGCTGCAGAACTTGCTGTGCCTGATATATATGAAGTAAAAAGAAAAATTGAAACTTACCAAGATAGATTAAGAAATTCATTAATAAAAAAACTAGAACTTATGAATCTTAGATATGAAAAATGCATGTCAAGTTCAGTATTTAAAGAGCCTTTAAGAAAAATAAATGACAACTATATTAAATTAGATAATTGTATTAAACAAATAGAAAATAGTATAAAAGTAAAACACGAAAAAGAAAAAACTAAATACATAGAATTGATTGCAAAATTAGATGCTCTAAGTCCATTAAAAACATTATATAGAGGATATTCTATAACGGAAAAAAACAATAAAGTTATAAAAAGCAAAGAAGAATTAAAAACAAATGATTTAATAGAAATTAGATTTATAGATGGTAAAAAAGAAGCAATTGTAAAGTAGTTTATAAGGATTGGAATAAAAAGGAGAAAAGATATTTATGAGTAAAAGTTTTGAAGAAAATATGGAAGAATTAGAAAAAGTTGTTGCAGAATTAGAAAAAGGAGATTTAAACTTAGATGATTCTGTTTCAAGATTTGAGCAGGGAATAAAAATTTCTAAAGAATGTAGTAAAATATTAGAAGAAGCAGAGAAAAAAATTACGATTTTAGTAAAAAAAGATGATGAAATGAAAGAAGAAGATTTTCAAACAAAAGATTAAAAAAATAAAAAGGGAGAAAAATGTAAAATGAACAATTTAATAGGTTTTATACAAAATAAATATATTTATATACCAGTCTTATTATGGTTTGGAATACAGCTATTTAAATTAATTTATGATTTAGTAACTACAAAAAAATTTAATTTTAAAAGAATTATGGGAGCAGGAGGAATGCCAAGTTCTCATTCAGCTGTAGTAGCGGGATTAGCAACATTGGTAGGAAAATATCAAGGAGTAGATACACCTATATTTGCTGTAGCTTTTATAATGGCAATAGTAGTTATGTATGATGCATGTGGAGTAAGGAGAGCGGCAGGTAAACAAGCGGCTTTATTAAATAAATTGGTTGAAACACCAGGGTTAACTGGAATACAAGTTTCAGAAAGACTTGTAGAAGTATTAGGACATACACCTATACAAGTTTTTGTGGGAGCTTTAATAGGTGTAGTTGTAGGATTAATAGCATAATAGCAGACAAAATCAAAACAATATAAAATTAGTATCAGATAGGGGGCAATAGAAATGACAGATATTGAAATAGCAAAAAATACAAAATTAGATGAAATTAATAAAATAGCAGAAAAATTAGAAATTAAAGAAGAGGATATCGAACAATATGGGAAATATAAAGCAAAAATTTCTAATGAAATATATGAAAAAAATAAAAGCAAGAATAATGGAAAATTAATTTTAGTAACAGCTATTTCCCCAACACCATTAGGAGAAGGAAAAACTACAGTTTCTATTGCAATTGCTGATGGATTAAGAAAAATAGGTAAAAAATCTATACTTACATTAAGAGAGCCTTCTTTAGGGCCAGTTTTTGGAATAAAAGGAGGAGCAACTGGAGGAGGAAAAGTACAAATTGCTCCAATGGAAGACATAAATTTACATTTTACAGGAGATATTCATGCAATAACATCAGCTAACAACTTATTATCTGCTATGATTGACAATCATATTTATTTTGGAAATGAATTAGGATTTGAAAAAGTAGTATGGAAAAGATGCTTAGATTTAAATGATAGACAATTAAGAAAAGTTGAAACAGGACTTTCAGGAGAAAGTAAAATTGTTCCAAGAATAGATAATTTTGACATAACAGTAGCTTCAGAAATAATGGCAGTGTTATGCTTAGCTGAAAATTTAAAAGACTTAAAACAAAAATTAGGAAATATAATAATTGGATACAATAAAAAAGAAGAGCCGATATATGTTAAACAATTAAAAGCAGAAGGTGCAATGACAGTATTATTAAAAGATGCTATTAAGCCAAATCTAGTACAAACACTAGAACATACACCAGCACTAGTTCATGGAGGACCATTTGCAAATATAGCACATGGATGTAATAGTGTAATTGCAACAAAAACAGCATTAAAACTTGCTGATTACACAATAACAGAAGCAGGTTTTGGTGCAGATTTAGGAGCAGAAAAATTTTTAGATATAAAATGTAGAAAAACAGGATTAAAACCAGATGCTGTAGTAATAGTTGCGACAATTAAAGCTATTAAATATCATGGTGGAGTAGAAAAAGAAAAAATACAAGAAGAAAATATAGAAGGAATAGAAAAAGGAATTGATAATTTATATAAACATATAGATAATATAAAGAATAAATTTGGCTTAAACGTTATAGTTGCATTAAACAAATATGCATCAGATACTGAAAAAGAAATAGAGTATATTAAAGAAAAATTAGCTAATAAAAATATAGAGTTAAGTGTAGTAGAAGGCTGGGCTAAAGGCGGAGATGGAGCAATTGATATAGCAAACAAACTAGTTAAGTTAAGCCAACAGCCAAATGAATTTAAATACATATATAATGATAGTGATTCAATAAAAGAAAAAATATTAAAAATAGCAAAAAATATTTATTATGCAAAAGATGTTAAATATTCTGAAGAGGCAGAAAAGCAAATAGAAAATATAGAAAAAATGGGATATGGGAAGTTGCCAATATGTATTGCAAAAACACAATATTCTTTTTCTGATGATCCTAAAAATTTAGAATGTAAAGATGACTATAATATTAATGTAAGAGGAGTGGAATTAAAGAATGGAGCAGGTTTTGTGGTTGTATTAGCAGGAAAAATAATGACAATGCCAGGACTTCCAAAGGTGCCTGCAGCAGAAAGTATTGATATAGATGAAGATGGAGAAATTGTTGGGATTTTTTAAAATTTAGTATTTTTGTTGGTATATTTAATGTTAGAGAAAACAAAAAACAACAAAGAAATGAAACAAACAAGACCTGTCCCCAGTGTCTCAAAAGGAGTAGATATGAGTAAAGTGAAATGGACAAGTGAACAACAGGATGCTATTTATGAAAAAAATTCGAATATTTTGGTTGCAGCGGCTGCTGGTAGTGGTAAGACTGCTGTTTTGGTAGAAAGAATTATTAATAAGATAATAAATGAAAAAATAGATATAGATAAGTTATTGGTTGTAACATTTACAAATGCTGCAGCTTCTGAAATGAGGGAAAGAGTTTTAGATGCTATTTATAAAAAACTAGAGGAAGATTCTGAAAATGAGAATTTGCAAAGACAGATTACTTTGCTAAATAAAGCTAGTATATGTACTATTGATTCTTTTTGCTTAGAAGTTGTTAGAAATAATTTTTATGAATTAGATAATGTTTCTCCTAATTTTAGAATTGCAGATACTACTGAAATAGAGTTGTTAAAGCAAGAGGTATTAGAAGATATTTTTGAAAAAAAATATGAGGAAGATAATGATGAATTTATCAAATTGATTCATACGTATACAAGTTATAGAGATGATACTCCTTTAAAAGAGTTAGTATTAAAGATAAATAATTATATACAAAGTAATCCATTTCCTGAAAAATGGTTAACTGATAAGATAGAAATGTTTAATTTAAAAGATAGATTAGATGAAGATTTTGCAAATACTATTTGGGGAAAGGAATTATTGAAAGAGGTTGATGAAGAATTAGTAGATATATTGTCTACGTTTGAAAGTATATCTAAAAAACTTACATTAGATAAAGAATTAGAAAAATATTATCAAACAATTAGAAATGATATTGATATGTTAGAAAATTTAAAGAGAAGTTTAAATAGTTGGGACAAAGCATATGAGATAAATCAAAATTTAAAGTTTCCTACATGGCCAAGGCAAAAAGTAGAATCTGAATTAAAGGATGAAGCAAAAAAGATACGTGATGATGGAAAGAAAAAATTAAGTAAAATATTAGATAAGATATTGATTTATAATTCAAGGCAAGCTAATGAAGATATTTATGACATGTATTCTATTTTATCAAAGTTAAAAAATCTAATATTCGAATTTAATGAAGAGTTTTCGAAAAGAAAAAGAAATAAAAATATAGTAGATTTTAACGATATAGAACATTTTGCTTTAAAAATATTATTAAAAGAAGAAAATGGAAAAATACAAGTTTCTGAGGTAGCAAAGAGGTATCAAGAAAAATATTTAGAAATAGCAATAGACGAATACCAAGATAGTAATTTGGTACAAGAATATATTTTGAGTTCTGTATCAAAAGGAAATAATATATTTATGGTAGGAGATGTAAAACAAAGTATTTATAAATTTCGCCAAGCTATGCCAGAATTATTTTTAAACAAATATCATAAATATAAATCGAAAAAAGATAAGCAAAAAGAAGATGATTTAAAAATACAATTATTTAAAAATTTTAGAAGTAGAGATAATGTGTTAGATTTTACTAATATAGTTTTTCAAGATATAATGAGCAATGATTTAGGAGATATTGAATATGATGAAAAAGAATATCTAAATTTAGGTGCAGATTATCCAGAGTTAAAACAAAATTTTGCAACTGAAATTGATATTATAGATTTGAAAGAAGAAGAAAAACAAGAGAATATAGAAAACGAGGAAATATTTGAAGAAAAAAACGAAGAAGAAGAAGAACGAGTAGAAAATATTGAATTAGAGGCTAGATTTGTTGCAAATAGAATAAAAGAGTTAATAAAAGAAAAATTTCAAGTATGGGACAGAAAGAAAAACCAATATAGAAATATTGAATATAAAGATATAGTAATATTGCTCAGATCAACTGCTAATATAGCACCTATATATGAACAAGAAATTTTATCGTTAAATATGCCTGTGTTTTCAGATAGTTCCCAAGAATATTTAGGTTCTATTGAAATTCAAACAATTATGTCATTACTTAAAATAATTGATAATCCAATGCAAGATATTCCACTTGTTACAGTATTGAGGTCTTTTATAGGAAAATTTACAGATGATGAATTAGTTCAAATAAGACTATCTGATAAATATGACAACTTTTATGTTTGTATGCAAAAAGCTATGATTGATGTTAATAAAGAGCTTAAGGAGAAAATTTGCAATTTTTTAAGCAATTTAGATAAATGGAGAGATGAACAAGAATATTTTTCTTTAGATGAATTGATTTGGAAAATATACATAGATACAGGTTTTTATAATTATGTTCGGATTAATGCCAAATGGTGAATTAAGACAAGCAAATTTAAAAATGTTGTTTCAAAAAGCTAAACAATATGAAAGTTCAAATTTTAAAGGATTATATAATTTTATTAATTTTATAGATAGGCTAAAACTAAGCAGTGGAGATTTGGGTTCTGCCAAATTAATTGGAGAAAATGATAATGTAATTCGTATTATGAGTATTCATAAAAGTAAAGGCCTTGAATTTCCGGTTGTGTTTTTATCAAGTACTGGAAAACAATTTAATTTAATGGATTTAAATGATTCTGTTTTGTTACATCAAGAAATGGGAATAGGAGTTAAATATATTGATTATGATAAACAAATTCAATATGATACTTTAAGTAAAGCATCATTAAGAAGTAAAATGTTAATAGAAACATTATCAGAAGAAATGAGAATATTATATGTTGCTTTAACTAGGGCAAAAGAAAAACTAATTATAACAGGAATTAAGAATGATTATCAAAAAGATTTTTTAAAAATGTCAGAACAAGTTGAAAGATATATAAAAAAAGATGGAAAAATAAATACAATTTTAATTAAAAAATATAAAAAATATTTGGATTGGATATTACTAGTTTATGAATATGAAAAAGAAAAAAATAAAAATTGTATGTTATTAAATTTATATAAGAAAAAAGATATACTAAATAGATGTAAAAAAATTCAAAAAGAAAAAGTTAATGTTATAGAAGAACTTAATAAAAAAGAAATAACTAAAGAAGAATTTAAAACATTAGAAAAAATATTAAATTATACATATCCAAATAAATTAGCAACTACTATTCCAACTAAGACGTCTGTAACTAAGTTAAAGCAGGTAGAACAAGAAAAGTTAGATATCGGTATAGAAGAATTAATAGGCAAACAGAGAAATTTAGAAGATAAAATAGAAGATGCAATAGAATTTCCGAAGCCAGAATTCTTGAAACTAGAAGAAAAAAACAAATTGACAGGAGCTCAAAAGGGAACTTTAATACATTTGTGTATGCAAAATTTAGATGAAAAAGTAGATTATAATTTAATTAAAGTAAAAGAGTTAATTAATAGTTTAGTAGAAAAGCAAATTATAACCAAAATAGAAGCGGATAATATAAATCCTTTTAAAATATTAGAATTTACAAAGTCTGAGATTTGGAGAGAATTAAAGACAGCAAAACTAATTGAAAGAGAGAAACCATTTTATTTAAATATTCCAGCGAATACTATATATAATGAGGAAATAGAAGAAACTATTTTAGTACAAGGTGTTATAGATTTATATTATGTTAATAAAAATAATGAACTTATTTTGGTTGATTATAAAACAGATTATATAGAAAAAAATAAAAAATATGAATTAGTAAATAAATATAAAAAACAATTAGAATTATATCAAGAGGCATTAGAACAATCATTTAATAAAAAGGTCTCTAAAAAATATATTTATTCTACTTGTTTAGGACAAGCAATTGAAATTTAGGAAAATTAAATAGAAAAATCGATTGACATAAATGAAAATATGGTGTTATAATATGAATATGTCTAGATTGACAAATTTTAACAACAAAGAAGGGAATAAAATGCCAGAAATCATTCAAATAACCAAATTAGCTATTCGGTTAGATGATACAGGAGAACTTAAGGAGTTGCCATATGAATATGTATATGAATTCCATGGTAACTTCGCTATTGTAGGAAAGAATGAATGCGAAGGAATTATTGATTCTAAAGGTATAGAAATTGCACCTGTTAAGTATCCAAAAGGATTGTGGGATTTTCTATCGTGTTATGATAACATAATTGAGGTAGATGGAAACATTGCCATTGTGGAGAAAAACGAAAGGTATGGTTTAATAAATATTGAAAAGCGAGAAGAAATAATACCTTTGGGATTAAAGGGTAAAGAGTTTCTGGAAAAGTTAAGAGAATTTCCGAATTAAGCGGACTTACAATTGTAAGTCCGTTGTTATTTACAAATAGCCAAAATTAGTGTATAATATAGATATTATAAGATAAGGAGTAGCAATATGGATAGAATGAAAACGTTTTTAAAATATATAATATGGTTTGTACTTTTTTTCTTTTTTTCTAATTTTATTATAAATGTAGGACTAAATTCTTCATATAAAAACATAGAGAGAAGAGATAGTATAGAGCAAGTTCAAATAAAACAAGCACAAGCTACACTGGTAAATGGAAGAATAAAAGGAACAATAAAAAATTCAGATAAAGATTATTTGACAGGGAAATACTTAAAAATTGATTTATATTCTAAAAGAAATGTCTTAGTTGGAAAAAAATATATTGATATCACAACAACACAAAATAATACAACACAGGATTTTAGTATGTATTTTGAATTGAAAGATGTAACATCATATGAGGTTTCAATTGTGGACCATAAAGAAGAAGGAGAAATAGAACTAATTCCTAAAGAAATGACGAAACCAGAAATTATTGTATTAACGGCAATGACTTTACTAATATTCTGGTAAATAAAAATAAGCAAATGATATAAAAAACATTTGCTTATTTTTTATTTTATTTTAGGATTAACATATAAAGTAGAGTTATTTGTATAAATAACCATACCAGGCTTAGAACCATTTGGCTTTTTTACATATTTGACTTCACAAAAATCTACAGGAACATTTGAAGAAAGTCGGGCTTTACTATGATAAGCAGTAATTTCGGCACATCTTATTAAGATTTCTTCTTTTGGTTGCTTTCCATCTAATATTAAAATTCCATGACTTCCATGAATGTCTTTTGTATGAAACCACAAGTCAGTTTTTTTAGCATATTTTAAAGAAAGATAATCATTTTCCTTATTATTTCTTCCAACTAAAAAGGCAAAATTATCTATGGTGTATTTAATTGGATTAAAAGATACATTTTTATTTTTGGTTAGATTAGACTTTTTTATTTTAGACGATTTGATGTTTTTAGTTTTATTTGTTTTATCTTTAAAAATATTGTTTTCTGATATTTCATCAAAGATATTGGCTAATTCTTCAATAGAAGAAGCAGATTCTAGTTCATATACAATGCTTTCAATATAATTAAGTTCTTCTAAAGTTTCTTTTTTCTGAATGGAAACAATTTCTGATGCATTTTTTAGTTTAGTATATTTTTTGAAGAATTTTTTAGCATTAATACTAGGAGAATATTTAGAATCCAGAGGTATATTAATTAAATTGTTATTATCATAATAATTTTCTAATTTTATTTGCGATATATTAACATTTTTAATCTTGTACAAATTTGCAGTAATAAGTTCTCCATATAATCTATAGGTGTTCATATTTTTACATTCTTCTAATTTTTCATTAATATTTTGCAATCTTTTTTTATATTTTTTTAACGTGTCTAAAATTAACTTTAACATGCTATTTCGGTAATTTTTTAAATCCTCTGAAAGTTCTTTTTTATAATAAAAATCATCAATAAAAAAGTTCAGAGAAAACAGTTCATTATTATTTGGATTTTGCACTAAAAAGTAATCATTATTTATTGTTTTAAATTTCAAATTTAATGAATCAGTATCTAGTATAATTTGTTTTAGATAATAAAAGATTTCTTTCAAATCTTTTATATTTAAATCAGATATAATAAAATTAATAAATTTTTTACTAATACCGTTAAAAGTGTTACTGATACACCATGGAAGTGATTCAGTGTCAACATTTGATAAATGTTTTTTAAAATCTTCAAAATCATTACAATTTAAGAAATTTAGTTTTTCTGTTGATGGATAAGTATATTTGGTATGAGGAATAACAACATGAGTACTATCAGAATTGTTAATATGTCTTAAACTATCAATTATTATATTTTCCTCGTTTAACAATATAATGTTACAATGTTTACCCATAAGCTCAATAATTAATTTCTTATTAATAATATCATCAACTTCATCAAAACCTTCAAACTCAATAGTTATAATTCTTTCTAAATTAGCTGTTATTATATTTTTTATATGCAAACCAGTTAAATGTTTTCGTAATACCATACAAAAATTAGGTGCAATTTGTGGGTTGGGTTTAGGATGTGTTGTTAGATGAATTCGATAATTGTTGGAATTTGTACATATATTTAATGCATAATTTTTACCATTTATATAACAACCTATAATAACATTATTTTAATTAGGTTGAAAGATTTTATCAACTCTAGCTCCAGATAATTGTTGCAATTCTGAAGCAATTGCTTTTGTTACAATACCGTCAAATGCCATTTCTATAATACTCCTTTTTTACTTTTAATTTAAATTATCATATCATAAATTTAACAAAAAAGCTATTGCTAAAAAAAAATTATAAGTATATAATAAAGATGAGAGTAAGAAGAAAGGGGAAGAATATGGAAGAAGAGAGAATAAAAAAGATATATGAGATATTAAATAATATACCAGTAACTGTAGATAATTTTGATACAATACAAAAAATTAGAGAAAGTTTATTAAACCAGGATTATATAGGAGCTTTAAAAAAACTAGAAATATTGAGTAAAGAACAGAAAAATGATAATAAAGTAGAAGAAAGTTATAAACAGGAAGAAGAGGAAACAGGTTCAATTTATCCTAATAAATTAAGTAATATACCATTAGAGCGTACATATATGGGACTTTTATTATCGGATCCTAAACTTATTGTAAAATATTACTTTCTTTTTGAAGATTGTTATTTTGAAGATGAATCGATTTTAAACATATATAAAAGTGTATTATTTACTGAAGGAGGTGCCTATACACCTGAAATAGCTAAACAAGGATTCAATTTTTCCAGAGATTCAGAACAAGTGTATAAATTGAAAAATCAGTTAAAGGCAGAAGTTGCGAATAAAACATATAATATGGAAAAAATATACTTAGATTTAAAGAAATTATTTGTTTTAAGAAAAAATTATTTGGCAATACCAATAAAATCAATTCAAGATAAAGTGGTAGAAATAACTGATTATATTTTATATGATAAAATGTCTGTAGAAGAAGTAAAAAGTGCAATTATACAGGTAAATGATACAGAAAAATTTAAAAGAGCTGTATTAAATAGAAATCTTACTAGTTTTTTAGAAATGGGAGACAATAATTTAAGAAATGGATTATCTTTACCTTTTCCAATATTAACAAGTGTTTTTAAAGGAATAAGAAAAGGAGAAACAATGGCATTTGCGATGCCATCAAACTGTGGTAAGAGTAGATTTACTATAGACTTAGCAGCACATACAGCATTAGTACATAAAAAGAAAGTTCTTATTATTTCAAATGAGATGTCAGAAGAAAAGATGAAACTTTGTCTAATTACAACTATAATAAATAATCCAGAAATTCAAAAACTACATGGATATGAAATAAGCAAAACAGAAGGAGAATTACTTGAATTTAAATTTAGAGCAGATGACCCTAAAAAAGTAGATGTGGACGAAAAAGGATTTATTATCAGAAAAAAAGATGAAAAGCAAGGAGACTTTGTAAATAGATTAATGAAAGAATCAACAGAGTTTAAAAATACTGTAGCTATTACAGATTGGGCAAATAAAGAAATTAAAAACTCAATATATTTTATTAATATAACAGACCATACAAATGATGAGCTAAAAAAAGTTATAATGAATTATTATTATAAAGAACAAATAGAATATGTATTTTATGATACATTAAAAACAGATACTGCAAATATTGGTGTACCTGAAGAAATAAAAAGAACAGCTACAATTCTTTCAAACCTAGCACAAAATTTTAATTTATATATATGTTCAACTTTACAATTAGCTGAAAGTGATACTTTACCAGTTAATTTAGATGTAAATGATTTGGCTGTTAGTAGAACAGTAAAAGAAGTATTGGACACATTATGTTTAATTAAACAAATTAATAGAGATACTTTAAAAAACTATGAGTATTCATTAAAGGAAGTAGATACAAAATTTTATGATTTGAAGAAATATGATGATCCAGATGTCAGATATTATGCTTGTGTTGTAGACAAAAATAGAGCAGGTGCTAAACCAACTTTGGTATTTAGATTAAATTTGGCTTATAATGTATGGAATGAACTGGGATATTTAAGATTAAAACAATAGAATAAAGTAACAAAAACAAACTTTTTTCATAAAATATAGAAAAAATATGAGAGGAGTTTGTTTTTTTATGGATTATGAGTTAATGATGAATGGAAATGTAAAAATTGGTCAAAAAGCACCGGATTTTGAAGCGGTAACTACATTTGGAAATATTAAGTTAGAGGATTATCAAGGTAAATGGTTAGTACTATTTTCACATCCTGGAGACTTTACCCCCGTAAAGCCTTAATCTTTCAGTTTTGAAAAATCATATAATTAAGATATAATATAAATACAGAAAAGCAAAGCATTATTACAATTATATTACAAATCAATAAACTGTATTGACACAGCATAAAAAAGAATATAATATATAAATGAAAGTATAAATTTTTTGAAAGTATATAAAAAATATTACTACAAAAGAAAATAAAAAGGAGGAAAAACTCAAATGAAAACAAAATTTAAAAATGCAAAAGGTATTACATTAATAGCATTGGTAATTACAATAATTGTCCTTCTAATCCTTGCGGGAGTAACAATTGCGACATTAACAGGCGATAATGGAATATTGGGAAAAGCAAAGACAGCTAAAACAACAAATGATGAAGAAAAAGCCAAGGAACAAATAAAGATAGCGGTAATGGGAAGCTATGGGAAAGATGGAGAGCTAAACTATGATGACTTAACAAAAAATTTAGAGCAAATAGGAATAAAAGACTTACCAAATGAAGCATCATATCCATTAGAAGTAACATTAGAAGGAGTAATAGCAGAAATAGATGAAAATGGGGAAGTGAATTTCACAACAAGTGGAGGATATACACAAACAGGAGATACTATAACTTCGCCAGATGGAAAAACAATGAAAGTAGGAGACTATGTAGATTATGATCCAACATTAGGCGCAAATGCAAGCGATTTAACATATTCATCACCATCATCAAAAACAGGAGCAGATAGCAATCAAGATTTTAATGCAGCAACATATAAAAGTGCTGGATATGGATGGAGAGTATTAGGAGTAAAAAATGGAAAAATAAGACTAATATCAGAAGAATTCATAGGATCAGGAACATATACAGATAGTAATAGAACATATTATACATTATATGGACAAAAAGGATATATAAATGGAATTGACGAATTAAAGACAATAAGTGGAATATTTGGACATGGAAAAGGAGCAGAAGGAGCAACAAGTATAACAGTAGAAGATATAAATTCCATAACAGGGTATAATCCAACAACAGCAAAATATAGCCAAGGTGACTGGTATGAATATGGAAATAAAGTAACCTATACAAGGGGAGAAGGAACAACATTATCATCAAGTGCAACAAATGGAAAAACATGGTCTGGAACAGTAAGCACATTTAATTATTATGATAAAACAAATAAGACATTCAAAGCATTAACATCAGGAAGTACAGAAATAACAAGTACAAGTTATGATTATTATCCGGGAACATTGAATAGCTCAGAAGATAATCCAACGCAAGGGGATGATGGGACAGGAACATATAATGAAGTATTTCAAATGCTATTTGGAAAGTATAGTAAAGATTCTGATGGATGCTATAGAAATTTTACTGGAACAGGAGCTAAACCACAATATTGGCTTGCGTCTGATTATGCTTTTGCTAACGACAACTATGTGTGCTGGGAGCTTCGCTATGTTGATGATGGTTATGTCGACGGCGGCCGCTACTTGTACGCTTCTTATGACAGTGAGGGCAGCATTAGTTATGGTGTGCGTCCTGTAGTTTCTCTAAAATCTGATGTCTCATTAGAATGGAATGAAACAGCAAAAGAATGGAAAATAAAATAATGACCACTATGTATGAAAAAGAAGAAAAAACTTTCCCTGTGTGGCTTTATGTCACACAGGAAAGACGTTATAGAATTTGAGTGTTAAAATTTAACTGTGTAAATTCAAAAAAATAATTTTGAATGCACAGTTATTTTTTTGTGCAAGAAAGGACAAATATGGAAAAAATAAATATAAGCGATTGCTTACTAAAAAATGCACCAAATTGCAACATTTAATAAAAAAATTTAGACTCCTATTATTAGAAATACTTATTTAAGAAAATTAGTGTTCTTAATAAAAGAAGGTGATTATAAATGATTCTGAAAAAATATAAGTATTAGAATTCATGAAGTGATTTTTAGACGAAAAGAAATTTATACATTTCTTTTTGCATAATATTTAAAGAGAAATATTATGAGGGAGTTAAAAAATGCAAATTACTTCTAATGAAATCTTTAATATAAAATATGTACAAATTTATCTAACAGAAGAAGAATTAAAAAGGAAAAGTACAAAAGAAGTAATAGAAAACTATAAAAAACAGAAATACAAAATAGGAGTATTTATAACTGGAAAAAAGAATTATCCCGAAGTTCTTAAAAAAATAGTAATGAAACAAGTGGAAGTAGAGCAAAATGTATGCTAACATAGACCAAAAGCAATATCAGGCAAAAGGAGGAAAAATGACAGTTGCACGGATATTGTAGATTGTCTAGAGACGAAGATAAAGAAAATTACTCAAGTATAGAGGAACAAAAAAGAATAATTAAAGAATATGTTTCTTCTCGTAATTGGATTATCAACGATAAAGACTTCTACATAGATGACAATGTTTCGGGATATACCTTTAATAGACCTGAATTTACAAAAATGTTAGAAAAAGTAAAAGGAGGAAAAATTGATGTAGTTATAGCAAAAGACTTATCAAGAATAGGAAGAAATAACGGAAAAGTTTTGGTGCTTATTGATGAATTCAAAGATATGCAAAAAAATATGATTTTGGTTTCAGAAATGGGAGGTACCTATGATGTACAAAATGATAGAGATGATACTATTGGAATTACAACATGGTTCAATGAAAGATATGTAAAAGATTGTTCAAGAAAAACAAGAGATCATATGTATTCAAAGCAAAAAGATGGAAGATTAATTATGGGAAATTACTATGGATATGAAAAAATTTTCAAAGATAATATACCAATGTTATATGTTATTGAAGAATTAAAACCAGTTATTAAACTAATATTCAAATTATATGTTGAGGATGGAATGGGATTTCAAAGAATTAGTCAAGAACTAAATACAAAATTTAATTATCCTACACCATCTAAATATTATAGAGAAAAACATTTAGAAAGAGGCAGGATATATAAGCATAAAATTCAAGAAAAATGGACAAAAGATATGGTAAGTAATATTTTGAAAAATGAAATTTATACTGGAACTTTAATTACTCATAAAAAGCGAACTGTAAATATAAGAGGTAAAGCAGTAAAACTTCCAAAAGAGGAACAATTTATATTTGAAAATCATCATGAAGCTATAATTTCAAAAGAGATATTCAATTTAGCACAGGAAATAAGGACTAAAAAATCAAAACAAAATACTTCTGGAGCAAATACGAAAAGAGAATATTATTTTTCAGGAATGTGTGTATGCGATAATTGTGGCTCTGGAATGTCAGGAATTATGATTAAAAGAAAAATGAATGAAAAAGGATATGATTGTTCAAGATATAGACAATTTGGGACAAAGGCTTGCCACTGCCATGAGGTTAAAGAAAAGGATATTTTAGTACATTTAAAAGAATTTTTAAAATTTACTAAAAAACAATATTTAGAAGAAATACAGAATATTAAAGTTGAAATAAAAGAAGATAAAACAGAGAATAATAAATATAAGTTACAAAACAAACTAAATATTCTAAATGAAGAATATAAAATGCTTGTTAATCAAAAAGTAAAAGAATTGGCAGCTACAAACAACCAAATGTCAAGAGAAATTATTGAGAATACATATAAAGAACTAGAAAAAGAAAAGATGCAAAGTATCTCTTTCTTACAAGCATTATTAGAAAAAGATGAAAATAAAAATTTAAAAGAAAAAGTAAATAAGCTAAAAATTTCAATAGATTATTTTGATGATGTTATAAATTCAGAAGTACCTAATAGAATGATTTTGAAAATGCTAATAGATAAAATTTATATAAATAGAGATAAAATGATAAAATTTGAATTAAAAACAGATATTAAAAAAATGATTTAAAAGTGACACCCAAAGATGTGTACTTTACCCCCGTATGCACAACTGAAATGATAGCTTTTACGAGAGCACATACATATTTCAAACAAATGAATACAGAATTGTTAGGATTAAGCGTAGATAGTAATAGTTCACATTTAGCATGGATGTATGATATTTATTGTAGAACAGGAATAAAAATATCATTTCCAATTATTGCAGATAGAAATGGACAAATAGCAAGAAAATATGGAATGATTGCTAATGATATTAGTAATACAGAAACGGTTAGAAACGTTTTTATTATTGATGATAAAGGAATAGTAAGAACAATTTTAATATATCCAATGAATGTAGGACGTTTTATTCCAGAAATTATTAGAATTGTGCAGGCATTACAGATGTCAGATTGTAGTAAAGGCTCAACTGCAGCTAATTGGATGCCAAATCAACCAGTAATTGTGGCATCACCTAAAACGTATCAACAATTAGAAGAAAGAACGAGAAATGTTAAAGAAGAACAAAATGGAATTAGTTGGTATTTAAGTTTTAAAGAGCCAGAAGAAAAATGCAAATTAGAAAATGAAGATAAAAATTAACTTTTAAATATAAATAAAAAGTATAAAATTACGAATATTCATTGAATAAAAAAATGATTTTTTTGCATAATAAATATTATGAACATTTTTTGTTCAAATACTCTAATTTGCATGGAGGTAAAAAATGGAAATGAATCAAAAAATAAATTGTACAGTTTCTAGTTGCAAATATAATAATCAACAAAATGAAAAATGTATGTTACAAGAGATTCAAGTAGAGCCAACTGAAAGGATTAATACACAAGAACCAGATGAATCAATGTGTGCTAGTTATAAACACATAAAAGATTAAATTATTTAAAAGATATAAAGTATTAAGTGAACTAAAAATTGTTAAATAAAAAAGTTAATAAGAATTGTTCAGTGAAAACTTTATATCTTTTTATATTATAAGAAAGTTTTCTGAACTTGTAATAAAAATTATAAAAACCAAAACTTGAGCAAAAATGACTTGACATATAAAAAAAATAGAAATAAAATATCAAAAGAAAAACAAAAGGCAATTAGCCAAAATGGAGGGATAATTATGTTAGTAACAACAAAAGAAATGTTTAAAAAATCAATGGAAGAAGGTTTTGCAATAGGGGCATTTAATGTAAATAATATGGAGATTATACAAGGAATTGTAGATGCGGCAGCAGAAAGTAAATCACCTGTTATTTTACAAGCTTCATCAAGTGCTATTAAATATGCAAGAATAGGATATTTAATGAAAATGGTACAAGCAGCAGTAGAAGAACACCCAGAAGTTCCAATTGCAATTCATTTAGACCATGGACCAGATTTTGAAACAGCAAAAATGTGTATAGATAATGGTTTTACATCTGTTATGATTGATGGATCAAAATATGATTTTGAAGAGAATGTAGCACTAACAAAAAAAGTTGTAGATTATGCTCATAGTAAAGGAGTTGTTGTAGAAGCAGAACTTGGAAAATTAGCAGGAATTGAAGATGACGTAAATGTTGCATCTAATGATGCAATGTATACAGACCCAGCTCAAGCTGAAGAGTTTGTAAGAAGAACAGGATGTGATTCCTTAGCAATAGCTATAGGAACAAGTCACGGAGCATATAAATTTAAAGGAGAAGCAAAATTAAGATTTGACATTTTAAAAGAAATTAAAGAAAGAATACCTAATACACCAATTGTATTGCATGGAGCATCTACTGTAATTCCAGAATTAGTAGAAATGTGTAATAAATATGGTGGAGACATTCCTGGAGCAAAAGGAGTACCTGATGAAATTTTACATGAAGCTAGTAAAAGTGGAGTATCAAAAATTAATGTAGATACAGATTTAAGATTAGCTATGACAGCAGGGATTAGAAAAGAATTTACAGAAGAACCAAATGTTTTTGATCCAAGAAAGTATTTAGGACCAGCAAGAGAATTAATAAAAGAAACAGTAAAACATAAAATGATAGATGTTTTTGGTTCAAGTAATAAAATATAAGATATAATTAAAAAGAGAAAACTAATATTATAAAAATATAATTAGTTTTCTCTTTTAAATTTAATATTGTTTGTTTTTTAGATTATAAGCGATTTGTTTTTGAGCATCTTTTTTTGCTATGTCCTGTCTTTTATCATATAATTTTTTCCCTTTGCCAATACCAAGTTCGAGTTTTACTAAACTGCCTTTAAAATATAAGCTAAGAGGGATTAAAGAATATCCTTTTTTTGTTGCCAAACCAATAATCTTATTAATTTCACGTTTATTTAATAAAAGTTTTCTATTACGTAAGGGATCTTTATTAAATATATTGCCATGTTCATAAGGACTAATGTGCATTCCGATTACAAAGATTTCTCCATTTTTTATTTGAGCATATGTATCTTTTAAATTAATTTTACCGTTTCTTATTGATTTAATTTCTGTACCAGAGAGTACTATTCCAGTTTCTATTTTATCTTCAATTATATAATTATGGTAAGCAGTGGGATTTTTAGCAATTGTTTTTATATTCATAAATATACCTCATTTTTAAAATATTTTTATATTAAACATTATAACATAAATAAAAAAATAATGCACTTTAAAATATTAATTAAATAAATATTTTAAAGTGCATAAGTAAAATTAATCTCTATGATCATACTCCCCCCACGCTCGTTGCATTGCATAATACCAAACTAGAGCAACTATAGCAATAGCTACAATTCCAATAATAAGCCATGTCCAAGCAGTAGCATTCATACCCATAAAAGTATTAGATGTTGTACCAGTAGATGTTCTAGTAGCATTATAATCATTTGGTTTTAGGTTATTTGTTGAAGTATTTTGTTGATTATTATGATTGTTATTTTTCATGTTATTACCAACATTATTTGCAACATTTTCTACTGTGTTTTCAACACCACCGACAGCATTTCTTACATTATCAGCAGCATCTTTAACCATATTTCCACCATCATTTGCAAAACAAATAGTAAAAGAAAAAATCAAAGATATAAGAATTGCAAAACTTATAAATAATTTTTTATGCATAAAAAATCCTCCTATCAAAAATTCGAAATAGATATTTTTCATATTTCTATGAAAGATAAATTCTATTAATAGTATTAAAAAAAATGGACAAAATATACATACAAAAAATGCAAAAAAATAAATTGCCATTTATAATTTGGCAATTTGTTTTTATTTTTTTAAACGAATTAAAATTGCAATAGCAAGTAATATTAATAATATACCAATAACTATTAAAAGAATGTTAAGAATTTTTGATAATCCCAAATTACTTTCTGGTAGAGAATTAGATACAGTTGCTGAAGAAGTACTACTTCCAGAAGTGTTTGAAGTGTTTGTATTAGAGTAAGAATTTGAAGAATTATTATTTGAATTTGATGTATTAGTATTTGTATTATTGCTATTTGAATTCGAACCAAAAGTAGTATTGTCATCAAAAGAATTATTTGTTGTATTACTTGAAGTATTTGATGTACTATTATTTGAAAAATCATTTGTAGTTAAATCCTCTGATAAATCTAAATCAACAGCATAACAAGAACTAAATCCAAATGCTAAAATAGTAACAAATAATATTATTATAAATTTTAAATTTTTAATTTTTGACATTTTTCTACCTCCATCTGAAATAATAATATTTCATATCTTTTGTTTCATATAATATGATAACACAAAGCTTAGATAGTGTCTAGTAAAAATGAAAAATTAAATAAAATTTATAACAAAAATATTATATTTAATTAATATGTGATATAATAGAGAAAATTGAAAAAAGGGGAAAACAAAGATGAAGGAGGTCATATAATATGACGAAAAAGAATCTTTTTAAGAAAATTGCTTCCATAGCAATGGCTGGGGCACTGACACTGTCCATGGCACTGCCTGTAGGTGCAGCAACAGAAGATCCGAATCTGGTAGTAGAACCGAATACTAAGTATTCTACACAGATTGAGGCTGGAAAAAGCGTTACACTGGGACTGATGCCTGCAAATGCTTACTATCAGAGAACTG
>OGFF01001923.1_pt1 | contig 19716 bp, 19 predicted proteins | sample 1570751 | NCBI WGS metagenome assembly OGFF01 (sample SAMEA2581951, study PRJEB24529) | metagenome | biome: Human gut stool | place: China | collected 2011 | reverse complement strand
TGTGAATGGTCGCATGATGCGCGATCGCCTGATCAATCACGCGATCCGCCAGGCCTGTGAAGACAAACTGGGGGCCGATCAGCAACCGGCATTTGTGCTGTATCTGGAGATCGACCCACATCAGGTGGACGTCAACGTGCACCCCGCCAAAAGCGAGGTGCGCTTCAGGGATGAATCGGCGGTCTACGCCGCCGTGCTCACGGCCGTGCGTTCCTCTCTCCAGACGCCATCGGGTGAGCTCGACGCGGGATGCGGCGTGAAGGACGGCGCTTCCCCTGAAGCGGCCCCGCCGTCAGCCGGGAAAAAGGAAGAGGCGTCCCCTGTCCTGGCCGAATCCCGCCCCATGGGCTTCTGGGGAGCCGCTGACAGCCCCCTAAGGAGGCCCCTGCCTGCAGAGAAGGAGTCAGAGGGAGGCGGGGAATGGACCGTGGCGCGGCCTCACCCCGTGCCTGATTCCCGCGGCATGACGCAGCCGGCGCCTTTTCCGGAGCCCGGTCTCCGGGAGCCGGCGCCTTCCGGAGAAGACGCGCCGTCCTTCCGGGAGGAGGAGAAGACCGAACCCCGTCCCACGCCTCCCGTGCCGGAAAATCTTCTGCGGGAAGTGCCGGAACCGGCCCCGTCCCGCGGGCTCGAGTATCTCGGGCAGGTGGCGGGCACCTATCTTGTGTTCCGTGATGCGTCGGACGCCCTTGTCATCCTCGACCAGCACGCCGTGCACGAGCGCATTCTCTTCTCGCGTTTTTCGGAAAAGGGCTGGCATGGGGCGAGCCAGGGCCTGGCCCTGCCCCTGGTGCTCGAACTGCACCCTGCCGAGGCCGGGCGCTGGAGAGACGTGAAGGAGATGCTGGAAGGCCTGGGGTACAGGGGAACGCTCTGCGGCGGCACGCTCACCGTGGACGGGATACCGGCCCTTCTGGACCGCGCCGGAGCGCAGGATTTTCTCAGGGAGTGCCTCGCGGGATTAAAGGACGATTTCCGGGCGCGCTTCGCCACCATGGCCTGCCGGTCCGCCATCAAGGGCGGGCAGAGGCTCACGCGGGACGAGGCCATGAATCTTGTTTCCCAGTGGCTCGCCACGCCGGACAGGGATTACTGCCCGCACGGCCGGCCCACCGTGCTGCGCCGGGACGCCGCTGCCCTCGAGAAGCTCTTCAAGCGCAGGCAGGATTAGAAACCGTTGTAGTCGAGAGCGTTGTTGAGGGAGCCCGACCGGGACGTGACCGTGCCGTCCTTTATGAAAAAACGGGTGATGCGCCAGTTTTCCATATCAAGCACGTCCATCTTTCCGGTGGAGTCCTTCGTGATATGGGAGCGTATGGCACCGGCCGCCTCTTCCCAGGGGAAGTAGATGCCCTCGAAGGAAAGAAGGACCATGCCGTCCTTCTCCGTGACGGAATTGTCGCCGCCGTCCGTGGAGACGGCCTCATGGCAGAGCGGGCGCAGGGCGTCCGCGAGGCCTTTCCCCGGATGGATGACGTTTGCGTAAACCTTGAGCATGATCTGCTGGGCCAAAGTATGCCTCCGGAAAGCAAAGCCGGGATCCCCGCTTACGCGGAAATCCCGGCAGTATGCTGATAGCGGGAAAAAGTTATCTGCCGATTTTGGCGGCCACCTTCTCGGCCATGGGGTTGACCACGTCGGTGAGGGTATCCCTCAGCAGGTTCTCAACCGTGCTGTTGCCAGGCAGGCCGGTCTTGGTCTGGCTGGCGTTGAGGGTCTCCATGGAGATTTTTTTGTTGCGGTCAGCCAGCGTGTATTTGGCCGTAATGGAAGTATCGAAGGACGTGGCCGACTTCTCGTTGATTTTGAGCTCGTTCAGGGTGCCGGTCAGCAGGTAGGCGGGCTTGCCCTTGATGGCTTCGGCCGTGGACTGGGCGTAGCTCACCTGGTAGCCGCGGGCAGAGAGGGCGTCCACGATGGAGCGGGAGAACCACTCCGAGGCGCTGTCCATGGTGGTGAAATAGCTGCCGTCACGGCGTTTGCCGAGCGAGGAGGGATCCGGGCGCTGATCCTGGAATTTCACCACGGAGATCGTGGGTGCCGTGGGTCCGGGCAGGACGGAGGAGGCTGCCTTGTAGGGCTGCAGGTGAATGGTGTTGCTGGGGCCGCAGGCCGTGAGCATGCCCATGGCGGCAGCGAGAAAAACGGGAAGAAGCAGGCGAGGCATTTTCATGTGGAGTCTCCGCAGTGTGATCCGGGTCGCGGCCCCGGAGGTTCTGGAACGAGGCGCACGGCGACGCGCGGCGTAGCCGGACAGAGCCCGGGGGGCTCTGCGCCTTTCAGGTTACTACGTAAGCGCGCATCCTTGCAAGGCAAGGGCTCCGGGTGCTAGAAACTTCCGTTCAGGGCATTTTCCGCCCTCCTTCTTAAAAAACAAGGCGGCCTGCCGCCATGAAAAACGCGTGATCCCCACGGGGGAGACGCGGCAGGGATTCAAATGAGGACAGTATGTTAGATCTCAAGCTTGTACAGAAACAGCCGGAAATACTGGAACGCAACCTGAAGGTGCGCCACTCCAAACTTTCCATAGAGGATTTCCAGAAGCTCGACGGGAAGCGCCGCGCTCTCATCGCCGAGGTCGAGACGCTCAAAAGCGAGCGCAATAAGGCCTCCCAGGAAGTGGCCCTGCTGAAGCGCGAGGGAAAGGACGCCTCCGCGCGCATCGCCGAGCTCGGCGGGCTCTCCGACCGCATCAAGGCTCTTGACGCCGAGACCGAGGAAGCGAGGCAGGCTGTGACGGACTGGATGATGGGCGTGCCCAACATCCCCGATTCCTCCGTGCCCGTGGGAAAGGACGAGACCGAGAACGTGGAGATCCGCCGCTGGGGAACCCCGCCGTCCTTTGACTTCGAGCCGAAGCCCCACTGGGATCTCGGCACGAATCTCGGCGGCCTTGACTTCGAGCGCGCCGTGCGCGAGGCCGGCAGCCGCTTCGTCATCACCTTCGGCTGGGCTGCCAAGCTCGAGCGTGCCCTCATCAATTTCTTCCTCGATGAGCACGAGAAACAGGGCTACATCGAAGTGGCCACGCCCTTCATCGTCAACCGCGCCACCATGACCGGCACGGGCCAGCTTCCCAAGTTCGAGGAGGACCTCTTCAGGCTGCGCGAGCAGGACTACTACCTCATCCCCACCGCGGAAGTGACGCTCACCAATCTGCACGCGGGTGAGGTTCTGAATGAGGAGGATCTCCCGAGGGGCTACACGGCCGCCACGGCCTGCTTCCGCTCCGAAGCCGGCGCCGCCGGCAGGGATACCCGCGGCCTCATCCGCATGCACCAGTTCAACAAGATCGAGATGGTGCGCTTCTCCCATCCGGACGACAGCTTCAACCAGCTCGAGCTCATGACCGGCCACGCCCGCCAGCTCCTCGAGGAACTGGAACTTCCCTACCGCCAGATCGTGCTCTGCACCGGCGACATGGGCTTCAGCTCCGCCAAGACGTACGACCTCGAGGTCTGGCTGCCCGCCCAGAAGACCTACAGGGAGATTTCGTCCTGCTCCAACTGCGTTGACTTCCAGGCCCGCCGCGCCAACATCCGCTTCAAGCCCAAAGGCGGCAGGACGCAGTTCGTGCACACCCTCAACGGATCCGGCCTGCCCACAGGCAGAACCATGGCCGCCATCATCGAGAACGGACAGCAGAAGGACGGCAGCATCGTCCTTCCCAAAGTGCTCGTGCCCTACATGCACGGCGTCGAGTGCATCGAGCCCGCCAAGGGGAAGTAGGCGCCATGGCAGAGGAAAAACCTTTTCTTGAGTTCACCATCGACAATACCTGGCTCGGCGGCATGCGGACAAAGGCCGTGCTCGAAGGCAGGGCCGAAATCGTCTGTCAGGCCGGCCCGAGTTCCTTTGATCTCTGGGGCCCTGTTGAAATGGTCAGCGCCGGCCTCGTCAACTGCATTCTCTCCATCGTGGGCATCTATCTGGAGCACAGGAATATGTCCACTGAGGGCCTGCACGCCAGGATCGTCACGGATATGGCCGATCACCCCATGCGCATCAGCAGATACGCCATCGACATCTTCATGCCGGATCAGGAGTACAGCGAGCGTGACCGCAAAGGGCTCGGCATCGCCATTAAACGCTGTCCCGTAAGGAACAGCCTCGATCCCGCCATCGAAAAGACCGAGACGTTCCACTGGGACTAGACGGTTCTCTTTTTCAGAAAAATTCAGGGAAGATGCCCTTCGCGGGTATCTTCCCTTTTTTTGTGCTTCCGGATCCGGGAGCGCCTGCCGGGGCATCCCTGGACTCTTTTCCCGTGCTCTGCCCCGGATAACGCATTATCAGGAAAAAAATTTCAGCCTGCGCTGTCACCTTTCCAGATTCTGAACTTTATCCAGCTTTTTTTGTTTTTTTTGCGCGGATATCTGCGGGCCCCAGGCCTGGGGCTGTTGATGCGGGCCCGGTGGGCGATCGCCTGACAGCCCCTTTTCAGAACCGCGGGCGGCGGGAAAGGTGGAGCGTGCCTTCCAGCCGCCCGGCGGGCATGTCCGGCAGGAATCGGCCGGACGGGGAAAGAAAGGAGTATTCATCCGGCAGGCACTGCGCCTGGCCTGCCGGACATGACAGACATATCAGGCCGGCTTTCCAGATTCTGGACAGAAGGCGGAATTTTATGATCGCGCTGCTGCTCTCTGGTGTCATGAACTCCTTAAAAGTTTTGGGACTGAAAAAAGCTCTGCCTGATTCTTCATGGCTTTCTTCAGTCAGGACTGCGTCTATTGCCCTTACCTGCGGCTCTTCCTGTGGAATATGCCATTTGCCGCTGTGGCTGGTGATCACCAAGCCGAAGGCGGGGTGCTCCACCCCGGCCATGTACCGGCGGATCGACGAGATGGGCGAGAGCCTGCGGCAGCGCTTTACCACCCAAGAGGCGGCAGAGGCGCTGGAAAAGGGCGACCTGGCGGGGCTGTGCGGCAGCCTTTACAATGTATTTGAGGAAGTGACCGCCCTGCCGGAGCTGAGTGAGATTCGGCAGGAGCTGCGGCAAAGCGGAGCCCTGGCGGCGATGATGACCGGCAGCGGCAGCGCGGTATTTGGAATATTCCCGGAGGAAGATGCAGCTAAAGTGGCGGCGGAGAAAATGGCCGAAAGCCGCTGGGCGATCTGCTGCCGGGGGAGCTGGCGGGAGTGCGGGCGCAATGCCCTCGGGCACAGGTGCATGTGATGAAGCCCTCGCAGCGAGCGAGGGCCGGACGGCCTGTGGAACACAGGCGGCCGGCCCGAGACAAAGCGGAGGGCGCCCGCCGCAAGAAGGGAGAGAAAAGCGATGGTAAGCGGCATCATACTGGCGGGGGGAAGCAGCACCCGCTACGGCACTGGGGAAAACAAGACGCTGGTGGAACTGCTGGGCCGGTCGGTGCTGGAATACAGCCTGCGGGTATTCATGGCTGCGGATGTGGTGGATGAAGTGGTGCTGGCGGCCAAAGCCGGTGAGGAAGCGGCCCTGCGAAAGCTGGCGGAGGGTCTTTGCCTGCAAAAGCCGGTGACAGTAGTGACCGGCGGGGCTGACCGCGCGGCTTCGGTGGAGAAGGCACTGGCGGCGGCCCGGGGAGAGCGGGTGCTCATCCACGATGGGGCGCGGCCGCTGGTGACCGAGCAGATGCTGGAGGACTGCCTGGCGGCGCTGGAGGAAGCGGACGGGGCAACCATTGCTACCCCGAGCCGGGATACCGTAAAGCTGGCTGATGAAGAAGGCTATGCGGAGGCGACAACCGACCGCAGCCGGACATGGCTTATCCAAACGCCGCAGGCCTTTTACCGGGAGAAGCTGCTGGCGCTGCACCGGGCGCTGGGCAATGGGCCGGAAAGAGGCCGGATCACCGATGACTGCATGCTGTTGGAGCGCGCCGGCCGACGGGTAAAGCTGGTGCCGGGCAGCTGCAGGAATTTGAAGATCACGACGCCGGAGGATCGGGAGCTGGCGGAATTTTACCTAAAAAAAGGAACCGAATGAATGAATATATGTGAGATTAAGGACCCGGCTTTTCTGCGGCGGATGGATGAGAAAGAGCTCCAGAAGCTGTGCGGAGAGCTGCGGGAATTTATCATAGAGGGTGTATCTCATACCGGCGGGCACCTTTCCTCCAATTTGGGATTGGTGGAGCTGACGGTGGCGCTGCACCGCGTCTTTGAGGTGCCGCGGGATAAGATCATCTTTGATGTGGGGCACCAGTGCTACACCCATAAGCTGCTGACCGGACGGGCGGCGGCTTTTGATACGCTGCGCTGCACCGATGGCCTTTCCGGCTTCCAGTGCCGGGAGGAAAGCCCCTGCGACTGCTACGAGGGCGGCCATGCCGGGACATCCCTTTCGGCGGCGCTGGGCTTTGCCATGGCGCGGGAAGCAAAGGGAGAGCACCATGCTGTGGTGGCGGTGATAGGGGACGGCGCGCTGGGCAACGGCCTGGCCTACGAGGCGCTGAACCACATCGGGGACTACCAAAAGCCGCTGATCATCATACTGAACGACAACCGCATGAGCATCAGCGCCAATGTGGGGGCGCTGCACAATTCGCTGGAGCGGATAAGACTGCACCGCGGCTACCGCAGCGCCAAAAGCCGCACCAAGGCCACCCTGCGGCGCATCCCCGTGGTGGGGAACGCCATGGTGCATGGGGTAGAACAGGTAAAAGAGGACCTGAAGCGGCTGTACCTGCGGGATGGCGCCCTCTTTGAGGAGATGGGCATTACCTACTATGGACCGGTGAACGGACATGACCTGGGGGAGCTGGACGCCTTTTTGCGGGTGGCAAAGGAGACCGAGAAGCCGGTGCTGCTGCATGTCGTTACCGAAAAGGGGCGTGGGTGCGATTTTTGCCGGGATGACCCCGATGGTATCTGGCACGGGGTAGGGGCCTTTGATGCCCAAAGCGGGCGGCGGCCGTTGGCCGGCGGTACCACCCAGGGAAAGGCCATCAGTGAAACGCTGATGAAGCTGGCCGCGGAGGATGAGCGCATTTATGCCATTACCCCGGCGATGACCACCGGCGCCCATCTGACGGAATTCGCGAAAAAATACCCGAAACGGTTTATCGACGCGGGCATTGCCGAGGAGCACGCGCTGGTGCTGGCCAATGCCCTGGCACTGAGCGGCATGAAGCCCTATGTGACCATCTACTCCACCTTTTTACAGCGGGGATATGACCAGGTGAACCACGATATTGCCCGGATGGGCGGCGATGTGGTGGTGGGCATTGACCGGTGCGGCGTGATAGGGGAGGACGGTGTTTCTCACCAGGGGATCTTTGATGTTTCTCTGTTGCTGCCGATCCCCGGCATTACGCTGGCACAGGGCAAGGATGCCGCGGAGAGTGCCCGGCTGTTGGCCACGGGATTTGCCACGGAGGGTCCCTACCTGCTGCGGTACAGCAAAAATACCATGCAGGAGCAGGCGCTTTGCACCGAACCGCTGCCGGTGGGGCGCTGGGAGCGGCTGCATACGGGCGAGATGACGGTGATCTCCTACGGGGACTTTGTGGGGGAGGCCGAGGAAGCCCGGCGGCTGTTGGAGCTGGACGGCATCGCAATGGGGCTGGTGAACGCAAGGTTCCTGAAGCCCTTTGATACCGAAATGATGGATGCCCTGCTGTCCGAGGGTAAGCCGCTGTTGATCTACGAGGAGGTGGCGGCCATTGGCGGGCTGGGGAGCCTGCTGCAGCAATATGCCGCCGAGCGGGACAGCAAAACGCCGGTGCATGTGCTGGCGCTGCCGGACCGGTGGATCTACCACGGAAAGCGGCGGGAGCTGCTGCGCCGCATGGACCTGGACGCCGCCGGACTGCGCAAAGCGGTGCGGGAGCTGCTGGGCAGATAAAATAAAAAAATCACCCGACGGGGAGCGGAAAACGCCCGGCCGGGTGAATTTTTTTGCACTTTTTCTGTGTTTATATTACCACATTTTCGGTAAAAAATCAAGTCTTGTCCCGGGGTGGCGATAGGTGTATTAAATATATACCGTGATGAGGCGGGCGCACCGGAGCGGCGAGGGCTGTCCGGAAGGATCAGCACGAGTGAAGCACAGGGGCGCCCGCCGGAGGGGCGCGGCAGAAGCACAAAACAAACAGGAGGGCAAGAATATGAATGAGAACATGAGCATGACAGCGGAGGTTTCGGCCTTTGTGTGGGCGTACCATACAGCAGAAGGTGGGGAAATTTGCAATGACCCGCTGGCGGTAAAGCTGCTGGGGGTGGGGCGGTTTGGGCAGATCGCGGCGCAGATGACGGCAGGGAGGGAGTGGTTCCTGCCGGGGGATACCGGGACACAGGAGGAAGCGCTGCGGCGCATCGTGAACCAAAAACTGGGCCCTGCGGTGTTGGCGCGGGCGGCCTGGTGGGAGCAGGAGCTGCGTCGGGAACTGACCATGGGGCTGAAGCAGGTACTGCTGCTGGGGGCAGGACTGGAGAGCCTGCCCTGCCGCCAGACAGCGGAGATGGAGCGGATGAGCTTCTACGAGGTGGACACACCGGCAGTGTTGGCGGAAAAGGAAAAGCGCTTGCGGGAGGTGGGGATCACTACACCGAGGAATGTGTACCGGGTGGGGGTTGACCTGGCCGAAGATTGGGAAAAGACCCTGCCGGAGCTGGCGCTGATGCTGGAGCGGCATGGGTTTCTCATCTACGAGGATATGGGGCCGAGGGAAATCACGGAGCGGTTCTATGCGGGGTATAATGAGGGCCACCCGGAGAGCCCGGTGCTGCCGCTGCCGGAGACGGCACTGGTGCTGGCGGCGCAGCACTGAGGGCATTTTGACGGAAAGGACTTGGCAAGGGGAGCGGCGCTGTGGTAAAATAAGCCCATAATGAAAGGGGGCGGCAGTATGCCCAAAAAGAATACCCGCAATACCAAGGGCCGCATCGTGGCGGCGGCGTGGAAGCTCTTTTATGAACAGGGCTATGAGGAGACCACGGTGGAGGATATCATTTTTGAATCCGAGACCTCCAAGGGGTCGTTCTATCATTACTTTGATGGTAAGGATGCCCTGCTTTCCTCCCTTTCGGTTCTCTTTGATGAGCGGTACGAGGAACTGATGCAGCAGGAGCACGGCGATATGGACTGCATAGGACTGCTGTGCTGGCTGAACTATGAGCTGTTTGTGACCATTGATAATACAGTTTCCATTGAGCTGCTGAGCAGGCTTTTTAGCAGCCAGCTGGTGACCAAGGGAGAGCGGCACCTTCTGAGCCGCAACCGTACCTACTATAAGCTGTTGCGGCAGATCATCACCCAGGGGCAGGAAAACGGCGAGCTGACCACCGACTATACAGTGGGGGAGATTGTGAAGGCTTACGCCATGTTTGAGCGGGGGCTGATGTACGACTGGTGCCTTTCCAGCGGGGAGTATTCGCTTTCCCAATACACTAAAACCATGATGCCGATGTTTTTGGAAGGGTTCCGGAAAAAATAATTTTTTTCTGGTTATAAACAGAACGGGAAATCGTCTATATATAAATGCTTTAATTAAGAGAAAAATATGATATTTAACGATTCGTCGTACAGAATAAAGTCTGTACTTCGTTCTGTATTTTCGTCTACTAATTTGTGTGGTATACTTCGTGCATATTAACAGTAACCCCAAAGGAGAGACGGAAAATGTTAGGTTCTCAAGTAGTTATTCTGATAACCATAGCGGTATACTTGATTGCCATGGTGCTCATCGGTGTATACTTTGGCAAAAAGGGCAGCGGCAACAGCAGCGATGACTTTTACCTGGGCGGCCGCAAGATGGGCCCGCTGGTGACGGCCATGAGCGCTGAGGCCAGCGATATGAGCAGCTACCTGCTGATGGGTCTGCCGGGACTGGCATACCTGTGCGGCCTGCCGGAGGTTTCCTGGACCTGCATCGGGCTGGCGATAGGCACCTACCTCAACTGGCTTATCGTGGCGCGGCGGCTGCGGCGCTATTCGGCCCGCATTGGGGCCATCACCGTGCCGGACTTTTTCTCCCGCCGGTATGGCGATAAGAAAAACCTGCTTTCCGCCATTGCGGCGGTGGTAATCCTGGTTTTCTTTATCCCCTATACCGCTTCCGGCTTTAAGGCCATTGGTACGCTGTTCAACAGCCTGTTTGGGGTGGATTACCATACCGCGATGATCGTGGGCGCTATTGTGGTCATCGGCTATACGGTGCTGGGCGGTTTTATGGCGGTTTCCTTCACCGACCTGATCCAGTCCATCTTTATGACCATTGCGCTGATCGTTGTAGTGGTGTTTGGCATCCAACAGGCGGGCGGTGTGGATACCGTCATTGCCAATGCCGAGGCGCTGCCCGGCTACCTGAGCATGACCAAGGGCTATGATGTGACCACCGGCGGCGCGGCTTCCTTCGGGGGGCTCAGCATTATCTCCACGCTGGCGTGGGGTCTGGGCTACTTTGGTATGCCTCACATCCTGCTGCGCTTTATGGCTATCAAGGAGGAAAAGAAGCTTAACGATTCCCGCCGGATCGCGACCGTCTGGGTGGTGATCTCGATGTTCATTGCGGTGGCTATTGGTGTGATCGGTTATAGCGTTTCGGTGGCGGGCAAGGTGCCCTTCCTGACCAACAGCAGCGATGCTGAGACAATTATCATTAAACTGGCGGACTTGATGAGTCAGCACGGTACCCTGCTGGCCATTGTGGCGGGCGTAATCCTTTCTGGTATTCTGGCGGCGACGATGTCTACCGCGGACAGCCAGCTGCTTACAGCGGCTTCCAGCGTTTCGCAGGATCTTTCTCAGAATGTGTTTGGCATCAAGCTGAGCAGCAAGACCGAGATGATCGTGGCACGGGCGACAGTACTGGTTATTGCGGCCATCGGTATTACTCTGGCGTGGGACCCCAACAGCTCGGTATTCCGGGTGGTTTCCTTTGCTTGGGCAGGCTTTGGCGCGGCTTTTGGCCCGGTGGTGCTGTTCTCGCTGTTCTGGAAGCGCAGCAACAAGTGGGGCGCCCTGGCCGGTATGGTTGCCGGCGGCGTGATGGTATTTGTATGGAAGTACCTGATTGCCCCGATGGGCGGCGCGTGGGCCATCTACGAGCTGCTGCCGGCCTTTGTGGTGGCGTGCATTGCCCTGGTGGTGGTTTCTCTGCTGACCGAGGCCCCGGAAAAGGAGATCGTGGAGACATACGAAAGCGTGTGTGCCAAGAAGGTAAAGGCGTAAGCAAAAGTGATAAAAAGGCACCGGTATCCCAGTGGGGTACCGGTGTCTTGGTGTTACAGGGGGTTAGTGGCCTTCCGCAGCGATCATGTGCATGGCGTGCTCCAGTGCGCCGATGACAGCGGAAAGGTTTTCCCGGGCGGCTTTTTCGGAGCCGGGGAGATTGAGAATGAGGCTGCGGCCACGGGTGCCGGCTACGGCTCGGGAAAGCATGGCGCGGGGGGTAATTTTAAGGCCCTCCACCCACATGGCCACCGGAATGGCCCGAATTTCGCGGTCCAGGACGGCCAAGGTGGCTTCGGGGGTGACATCCCGCGGGGAAAGCCCAGTGCCGCCGGTGGTGATGATGAGATTGATGTGACGCCCATCGGCCGCAGTGGTGAGCTCGGTTTGGATTTGGGGGATCTCATCCGGGACAATGGCGGTGTAGGTAACGGTAAAACCGGCTTTCTCCAGCATGGCGCAGATGGCGGGGCCACTGGTATCCACCCGCTGGCCGCGGCTGCCCAGATCGCTGACGGTGATAACTGCTGCTGTATATGCCATAATTATGTTCTCCTGTTTTTTTGATTTGGTTTTTATCATACTCCACCGGGGCGGGAGCTGTCAAGAATAAGTGGGGATGAGGAACGAGACGGATGATGAGAAGAAAATTGACGATGTTTTTTCGATATTGACGAACGCATTTACCATTATGCCGAACGGAACCATTGAAAGAGGGCGCCGTTTTTTGCTACAATCGGTTATACTCATATAAGAATATTGAATGGGAGACTTTTGCGTGAAGCGCATCGAAACAGAGGATGCCGTAGGGCAGAAGCTGTGTCACGATATGACACAGATCATAAAGGGAGAATACAAGGATGCGCGTTTCCGCAAGGGACATATCGTCACCGAGGAGGATACCTTGGGACGATCTGTCCCAAAGAAAAATCGAAAAAACCTGCGACCAAACCAGAAAAACAGGTAGTATAGGGGTGAAAGGCCTTTATTCAAACTGCAGGAGGTGGAGTAATGGAGGATAGCAAGATTATTGATTTATATTGGGAGCGGAACGAGAAGGCAATTAGCGCTACAGAGCAAAAGTATGGAAGCTACTGTTACTATATCGCTTATAACATCCTTCACGACCAAGAGGATGCGGATGAAAGTGTCAATGATACATACCTCGGCGCATGGAACGCTATACCGCCGCACCGTCCGAATATGCTAAGAACATTTTTGGGCAAGATCACCAGGAGCATTTCACTGAAAAAATGGCGTGATGCCCACAGGGATAAGCGAGGCGGTGACGAAGTTTCTCTTGTACTGGATGAACTCTCGGAATGTGTCCCATCCAATCTTTCAGTAGAGGACAGTGTCATTGCGGGCGAGCTCTCAGTGCAGATCAACCGTTTTCTCGGCACACTGGCCCCAACGGAACGACAGGTTCTTCTCTGCCGTTACTGGTATTTAGATCCAATTGATAAAATCAGTGCAGATTTTAGCTTTAGCAATAGTAAGGTGAAATCGATGCTCCATCGGACAAGAGCAAAATTGCGCGCTTATTTAGAAAAGGAGGGTGTTCTATGAACGCGGATTTGATCCTTGATGCATTCGAAAAGATTGATGATAAATATATTATTGAAGCAAAGGAGCGCGGATTTATGAATAGCGGTACCGGAAAGAGCATTAGAAGCCTGAAGCGCACCTTTATACTTGTTGCTGCCATTGTTGCATCGCTGGCACTCTGTGGCTTTGCGGCATATGAATATGGCTTGTTTGACAATTGGCTGCAAAAACCGTCTGTTTATCCAATCGAAACCGTACAAAGTGCGATAGAAGGGCAAATCAAAAAAGAATACACCCTGACTGTCCGAATTGACGAGATCTCCGTTGACGAGACCGAAACAAAACGAATGATTGAGAACTATACCGGAAGTGAGCTTGCGCAGTCCCGCGGATGGACAGATGACTACCTCGCTGAACACTTTTTAGCGGTAAGGGCAAAATACTATGTGGAATATGACCATACAAAAACATTTTTGGATGGTGGGAACATCGATCAGTTTTTCTACCTGATTGAAGATACTGAAAGCGGAGTTTGGACTATTATCGATAATTCTACGAATGGGGAGCCAACCGCAGCGACAGTTCCATGATACTCCTTCTCCAGCATTATTAAAAAGATATTGAAGCCCAATAGAAGCCCCCGCTCCATTCCTATAAAATGAGAACAGAGCGGGGGCTGACACTGATATTGATTGCGCAAAGAAATACTCCAAAAGCCGCTCAGACCAAGTAAAAAAGGACGCCAGTCGGCGTCCTTTTTTACTTGGTCGGAGTGTAATTATAGGATTTCAGAAAACACAGATATATCAACGGTTTGCTGGCAGTCAGCAAGAGGTATTTATTCTAAAAATTCAAAATGACGAGAACAACGCCGCCCAACAGGACAACGGGTGGCGTTTCCATAATCGTTGGTAGGGTTGTTTACAGCTTCAACCAGGCTCCCGCTTAGTGCGGTTACATACCCCCCTAAACCGGGTTAAATAAGCGCTTCAATACGCGGGATATTATTGCTTTAGAAACCTAAATATCATAATAGCGCACAAAATATCATCTATCAGCCGTAAAATTCTGAACGAATCGACTTAGCTTTACGAAAACCCGCTTCTTTTCCAATAACGGTTTTTCCTTCGATTAAAATCAGCGCTGCAATACTTGCGGCAGTATCGCCATAACTTCTTGAGACAACACCCTCAACTTGCTCATATGCAAATTTAAATTTCCCTTCAAAAATGGTCCCAGTCGTGATTTCATTATCAAGAATCCAATCTGCATTCTCGCTTCCTGCAAAAAAGTCAATAGTTCTAGCTCTTTCATCCAAATCGTCCATATTAATTCCAATAACAGTTGCGTCGTTGCCAAATAGTGTATCGCCTGGGTCAAAGCCAAAAGCGGTAAAAAATTCATCTCTCATTTTCCAAGTGCCAAATTGTCCATCCATTCTAATTCGCAGTACAACTTCTCTGCCGCTGTATCTTTGGGGAAGAAGTGCAAAGCGTCTGAACAACTTAGCCCCTGCAATATAGTCTGCCAACGCAACTTCGGTGCTCTGAGCAGCGTTTTTTTCAGCTTTGTCCGCTGAAATTTTATCAATAGCCTGCTGAACGGATTTTTCAACTAGCTGCTTCAGATTATCAACGGAAGCAAATCTGCTTACCAAGTAAGATGAATTTAGCTTTGCTTTGAATTGCTTTAACTTTTCTGCTTTTTCTCCGACATCAACAAACTTAGGTAAAATAGCACACTGCTCTTCATCAATTATAAAAGCTAAAACGGGGATTTTATTTTTAACAGCTTCATCATACTCTAATTCTGTAAATGACTTTCCGGAGCCTTCCTCAATACTTCCATAACGCATGCCAACAATAACAATGTAGAGTTGACTTCTACGGACTGTTGCTAGACAAACATCGATTGGACTATCGGGAGACGAGACAAAGTATTCCATGCCGAGGGGAATATGTTCCATACCGGTTAGTACGGTTTCAACTGCTTCTCGATATGGAATTAAATCCTCTTTCGTCGATGAAACAAAAATTCGCCACGGGCTAGAAGAAGTACTACTCATATGGTGTTATCCCCTTTCATTTCATTTACAATAATATTTTAGGACAAAATGCCAAAAAAATCAACAAGAAATTCCGTATTTTGAATAGGTATGTCGATTGTTCAATATTTGATTCACATCGAATGTGGCATGTTATAGCATATAATGACAATTTTCACTGTTATCCATTACGCCGCCCAACAGGACAACGGGCGGCGTTTTCATATATAACACCATGAAGGGAGGTCACTTCCACCCGGCCAGTCTGCGGACTGGCTTTTTTCATGCCACGAAAAGGAGGTTTGCAAATGGCAGATGATAAGAAAAACATTCCCGATGTAGCCTCACCTACTGAGGCACCCGCTCCCACGGTAGAAAAAGCCGTTGTGCCGGAGCAGCCTGCGCCCGAGCCTGCGCTGACCGATGCAGAGGTGGTCATGCTGGAGCATGAGGGGCAGGCGGCACTCTTTGAAATGGGTGAGGCTGTGCCTGATCCCGCTGACGCTGTTACCCGCGCCGAGGTAGAGGAGCCCGCCGCTCCCGAAGTCCCCAAGGCTGAAAAGGAGCAGGCACAGTCGCCTGATCCCGGCAAGGATGCCCCTGCCCCGGAACGCTCTGGCAAGGTGGTGGATTTTGCCGCCGCCCGTGACGAGGCGGCCAAGGAGGAGAAAAAGGCGGTCAAGCAGAAGTCGCCCGCCGAAAAGGACAAGACCGCCAAAACCGGCAGAGGCCGTCCGCCCAAGGAGGGCAAGGCCGCTCCCGATAAGACCAAGCCGCCCAAACCTCGGGACAAAAAGTCCCAAAGCAAGCCCGCCCCGGAGAAGCCTGCCGTGGATAAGGGCGGCGCTCCCGCTGGTGAAGAGGTCACGCCGGAGCCGTCTGCGCCCCGTGACGCCACCCGCGCCGAAAAAGAGGAGATCGTCTATCTCAATTTGGCAGACCTGCACCCGTTCAAAAATCATCCCTTTGGTGTCCGGGACGATGCGGAGATGCAGGGGCTTGTGGAGTCGGTCAAGGCGGCAGGCGTCAATCAGCCCGCGCTGGTGCGTCCCCGCGAGGATGGCGGCTATGAGATCATCGCAGGCCACCGCCGCCAGCGGGCAAGCGAGCTTGCCGGATTTGCGAATATGCCGTGTATCGTCCGCAACATGACGGACGATGAAGCCATCCTCGCCATGACGGATGACAACCTCCGCCACCGTGAGCGCATTTTGCCCACGGAAAAGGCGCAGTCGCTCAAAATGCAGGTGGAGGCCATCAAGCACCAAGGCAGCCGCCCCGGCGAGGAGGACAAGGACGCCGGAAAACGCTCCACGCAGGTCGTGGGAGATCGCAACGGCATGAACTACAAGCAGGTGCAGCGGTATATCCGCCTGACCGAGCTTGTGCCGGATTTGCAGAAAATGGTGGACGAGAAAAAGCTGGCGTTCACCCCGGCGGTGGAGATCTCATTCATCCGCCCCAAAAATCAGAGGTATATCGCCGTGTCCATCGAGGGGCAGCAGTCCTCGCCCTCGCTGTCGCAGGCACAGAAAATGCGGGAGCTGGACAAGGACGGCAAGCTCAACGGCGATGTGATCGACGGTATTCTGTCGCAGGAGAAAAAGGAGGTAGACAAGGTGATCATCAATAGTGCGGAACTGGAAAAGTATTTCGGCAAGGACAAGTCCCCAAGGGAAATGAAAGACAAGATCATTTCTCTGCTGGATGACTGGAAGGCCAAGCAGCCGCCCGAGCTGGGCAAGCCCGAAAAGAAAACGGAGCTTGAAAAGTGACCTTGGGACTTTTTGTCCCGAGGTCTTTCGTTTATGAATGGAGGTTTTTACAATGAAACGACCCCTTGCGTACATTACCGCCGCATGGTGCGGCAGCGACCACGAAAACACAAAGCTGGCGGCGCAGTATTGCCGCACGGTGTATGAGGCGGGCTTTTCGCCTATCTGCCCGACGCTCTATCAGCCGCTTTTCCTCAATGACGCCGTTCCCGAGGAGCATAAGAGCGGCATCGACATGGGGCGCGACCTGCTCCGCCGCTCTCATGTGCTGGTGGTGTGCGGTCATACCGTCACCGAAGCCATGAAGAACGACATCGCCGTTGCCCAGCGGCTCGGGATCACCGCCACCACCCTTGAGGGCATTTTGACCGTCAAGGGACAGGGGCGCAGATAAGATGACGGCGCTCCGGCTGGGGAGCCTGTTTGACGGGATCGGCGTGTTCCCTTTGGCGGCGGTGCGCTGCGGCATTGAGCCAGTATGGGCAAGCGAGATTGAAAAAGCCCCTATTTCCATCACCAAGCGCCACTTTCCCGATATGGCGCATTTGGGGGATGTGACAAAGCTGGACGGGCGGGATCTCCCGCCCGTCCATATCATCACCTTTGGCTCACCGTGTCAAAATCTCTCGCAGATCGGCAACCGCAAGGGGCTTGCGGGAGAAAAGTCCAGCCTGTTCTTTCAAGCCATCCGCATTATCCGTGAAATGAGGGAGGCGACAAATGGTCTATTTCCAACAATCGCTGTTTGGGAAAACGTCATGGGAGCGTTTTCATCAAATGACCGGATGGATTTTAGAGCCGTCCTATCCGCTTTCACAGACGCCGATGTTTCAATGCCTGCTTCTGGAAGATGGGCAGGAGCCGGAATGGTGCGAGGGCGAACGCCTGACCTCTGCTGGCGGCTCATGGACGCCCAGCATTGGGCAAGCCCCCGGCTGGCACGACGGCAGCGCATCTTTCTTGTGGCAGACTTTGGAGGACGGCGTTCCCACGAAATACTTTTTAAGCCCCGCACAATGCAGTCACTTCCTGCGTTTGGCGGAGATCGCGGGCTGCCCGCCGCCTGCGGAGATCGAGGCTCTTTTATTGAAGCAGGGCGGCGCGTACCAGTCACCCGACCCTTTCAATGCTTCCGTATGCGGGCGTCCGCCAAGGAGCGGACGGAAACAGCGTTCCGAAACAGCTTCGGACTGCCAACTGACCCTTTTCCCACTCTGTTAGCGGGCGGCATTTCGCCCTTTGCCTTTTGGTATGAGGACGATCCCGCCGGGGGCTGCGTCCGCTTTCCCACGGAAACGGAATGTGAGCGGCTCATGGGGCTGCCGGAGGGCTGGACAAGGTACGGCGCGGACGGCGAGGAAATTCTATCCTCCCACCGTTACCGGGCATTGGGAAACGCCATCGCGCTGCCCTGTGCCGAGTACATCATGGCGGGGATCGCGGAGGCGCTGACAAAAGGAGGTGCAAATGACGGTATTTGAAGCCTACATCACCAACCTCGGCAAATACGCCGAGGGGCAGCTTGTGGGCGAAACGCTGAAATTTCCGGCCACCACGGAGGAGGTGCAATCGCTTCTAAAGAACATCGGCGTGGACGGTGTGCGGTATGAGGAGTTTTTCATCACCGCCTTTGACGGCGATGTGATGGGCTTATACGACTATCTCACCGAGTATGAAAACTTGGACGAGCTGAACCATCTGGCGCATCTCATTTCCGAGCTGGACAGCGACGAGATCGAAACGCTGGAGGCCGCGCTCAACAAGGGCGACCATACTTCCAGCGTGGCGGACATCATCAACCTTGTTCACAATCTGGACTGCTATTCCCTCCACCCCGGCGTGACCGACGATGAAACGCTGGGGCGCATCTATGTGGAGGACATGGAACTACTGGATGTGCCGGACAATGTGCTGCCCTACTTCGATTTTGAAGCCTACGGGCGGGATATGCGGATCAACGAGGGCGGCCACTTCGCCCCCACGGGCTATCTGACCCGCAGCGGCGATTTCAAGGAGGTGTACCACGGCATCGAGGACATTCCCGCCGAACACCGCATTTTTGCGTACCCCAAGTTGAATATCCGGGAGCAGATGGCGGCCTACAAGGAGGTCATAGACCGTTCCTCCTTGGAGGGCGAACGCCTGCACCCGAGAAAGGAGCATGATGACCGCTGACCTTGGGACATTTTGTCCCGAGGTCATATTTCTATCAGAGAGGAGGCGATGACGGCTGGTAGACGAGGATATTTCCCGGCGCACGATTGCCGTATCGGTGAAGGCGTCAAAGCTGACCGCCCGGGGGCTTGCCTATGTTGTCCGGGCGGTGGGGCGCAAGATTGCCAAAGCGCACCGGGCAAAGCAGACGCCCCACGGCAAGCAGACCGTGAAAAAGCTCATGGCGCACGGCACATCCACCAGCAGCCTTGAGCTGTCCGGGGACACAAAGCTCTTTGACCGGGTGGCCCGGAAATGGAATGTGGACTATGCCTTTTATCAGACCGAACCGGGGAAATACCTGCTGTTCTTCAAGTCCGGGCAGGCGGACGCTATGACCGCCTGCTTTTCGGAATACTCCCGCAAGGTGCTGGATAAGGCCAAGTCCCGCCAGCCCACGATCCCCGAACAGATGAAGCAGGCGGAACAGCAGCTTGCCAAGGAAAAGCCGCCCAAGGAGCATATCAAGGAGGTGTCGCATGACAGATAAGCTCCGTAAATATGTGCTGCCCAACATTCCCTATGTGTTCATCGGCTGGGTGTTCCTCAAGCTGGGGACGGCCTACCGTCTGGCGGCGGGCGGCGATTTTGCCCATAAGCTGCTGGGGCTGGGACAGACCGTCGGCGCGGCCTTTGCCGACTTTGCCCCCGGCCTTGCTCCCTTTGACTGGCTGGTGGGCATTGTGGGGGCGGTGGCGTTCCGTCTGCTGATCTGCTTCAAAAGCAAGAACGCAAAGAAATTCCGGCGTGATGAAGAGTACGGTTCAGCCCGTTGGGGATCTGAAAAAGATATACGCCCTTTTGTCGATCCCAAGTTTGAAAACAATATGATCTTGACCGCCACAGAACGGCTCACCATGAACACCCGCCCCAAAAATCCCGCCAACGCCCGCAACCTCAATTTCTGCGGCATCGGCTCGTCCGGCTCGGGCAAGACCCGCTTTTGGCTCACGCCGCAGCTCCTGCAAGCTCATTCTTCCTAT
>OGFF01001909.1_pt1 | contig 19818 bp, 9 predicted proteins | sample 1570751 | NCBI WGS metagenome assembly OGFF01 (sample SAMEA2581951, study PRJEB24529) | metagenome | biome: Human gut stool | place: China | collected 2011 | reverse complement strand
GCAGTTCTCGCAGACGTACTTGCCGGTCTGCGCGTTCTTGCGGAAGTTGTGGCCGGTCGCCGGGATGACTCTGCTGTACTTCACATCGCCGCAGCGAGAGCAGGCTTCTTCAAGCTTGCCATCCTCGGTGCAGGTCGGCTCGATACGCTTGGTCACATAGTCGTGGCCCAGAGCATTGATTTCCTCGGTCTTGGTCGCGCTGCACTTCTTGCAGGTGTAGGTCTTGATGCCCTTCTCGGTGCAGGTCGGCTCCGTGGTGACCTTGCCCTCGTCCCAATCATGACCCAGAGCAGGCAGAACCTTGCTGGACTTCACATCGCCGCAGCGAGAGCAGACTTCCTCTTCCTTGCCGTCCTCAGTGCAGGTCGGCTCGGTGCGCTTGGTCACATAGTCGTGGCCCAGAGCTGCAAGTTCCTCAGTCTTGGTCGCGTCGCACTTCGTGCAGGTGAAGGTCTTAACACCCTTCTCAGTGCAGGTCGGCTCCTTGGTGACGACACCCTCGTTCCAGGTGTGCTCGCCGGTGGCCTTGATGACCTCAGTCTTGGTCTCCTGGCAGCGCTTGCAGGTGAAGGTCTTTACGCCGTCCTCGGTGCAGGTCGGCTCCTTGGTGACAACACCGTTGTCCCAATCATGACCCAGAGCAGGCAGGACCTTGGAGTTCTGCTTCGCATTACATCTGGTGCAAACGTCCTCAGACAGGCCGTCTTCCGTGCAGGTAGCAGCCTTCTCAACGTGCTTCCAGTTGTGGCCCAAAGCTGCAACATCCTCAGTCTTGGTTTCCTTGCAGCGAGAGCAGGTGTAGGTCTTGACACCCTTCTCCGTACAGGTCGGCTCCTTGGTGACAACACCGTTGTCCCATGCGTGACCCAGAGCTGCAACGTCCTCCGTCTTGGTTTCCTTGCAGCGAGAGCAGGTGTAGGTCTTGACGCCCTTCTCCGTGCAGGTCGGCTCCTTGGTGACAACACCGTTGTCCCAAGCATGACCCAGTGCCTTGATCTTCTCGGTTCTGGTCTCACCGCACTTCTTGCAGGTGTAGAGCTTTTCGCCCTCCTCAGTGCAGGTCGGCTCCTTGGTGACCTTGCCTTCATCCCAGACATGCTCGCCGACTTCGTTCTCGATCTTGATGACCTTTTCGTCACCCTCGACCGGGGAAACTTCGTTGCGCTCGAGCGCCTTGACGGTAATTTCGGTGTTGACATAGTCGCCGTAGCTGAACGTCAGAGTTGCAAGCGTGGTGTTCGCAGCAACCGCTTCCTCGGAAGCAAACGCAAACGTGACCTCGCCCTTTGCCTCGTCAACGTAGAAGCTCTTGTACGCCTGCGTGGAGGTCTTGCCGGTGAGGGTGACCTTCGCCGGATCGTACTTGACAACATACTTGCCGTTGGTAACAGCAACGTCTTCGCTGATTGCAACAGTCAGAACGTGATCCTCAGCCTCACCCTTGGAAGGCGTGACGGACTGCGGACGCTCGGTCTGCTGGACCTTGAGTGCGTTCAGGCTGCCGGTGGAAGCGTTCACAGCTTCGCCAGCAGATTCCAGACGTGCCTTGCTGCTCATCTCGGAAACATCCAGAGCAGTCATAACATCGCTGCGCATCGAAAGGATCGCGCCGGTCTCCACTGCGTAGCCGTCCTCTTCGCCCTTTGCAGGAGCCGGAACCTTGGCAACGCTCACAGGAGCCTTGGTCTCAATGCCCATCATCTTCAGCAGGTCGGCGGGGATAGAATCACCAGAGGCAGTGGGAGCTGCGGAGTACAGGCCGGAGATACCGGTCACGCCGTTCAGCTTGCAGACCTTGCCGGTGGGGATAGCGCCGGTATCGGCATTCTGCTGCGTGAGGTTTGCATAGTAGATGGAGGCGTCGGTCGCATCAGCGATCAGCAGGCCGTAGCTGTCATCCAGCTCGATGTAGTCCATGGACACATTCATGGTATCCTCGAACGTCACGCCGATGTTGCCGAGCAGGCCGCGAACGAGCGTTGCGCTGACCTCTTCACCGGCCGCTGCCGTGGTGTCCCAAACAGGAACCGTGATGAACTGATACAGATCGCCATCCGCGTTCAGGACATAGTAGACATGGCAGGTCGTACCGGCATCACACTCGGTGATTGGGCTGGAAGCGGGAAGCATGCTGTTGACCACATCCACAGTGATGTCGCCGATGTAGGCGATCGCAACCAGATCAGCATAGTTGGGGTTTGCGCGCCAGCCGGAGAGGCTGCCCTCGACGTAATCGGCCAGCTCATACAGGCCGTCGGAGTTGGAGATGTAGATCGGATCGCCGAAGGTCCTCGCGCTATGCTTGGTGCCGTCCGCCTCGGTCAGCGTGAAGTCGACAGCGGGGTTCTCAGCCACATCGCGGATCGCGTAGCTGGTGGAGCACTCGCTGCCCTGAGTTTCCTCAAAGGTAGTCGCGTTCACCTTGTACATGTGACCAGCTGCGTCATAGATATCGGTGCCCCACAGTGCGCCGGCGGAGTAGCCTGCGCCGTAGAACTGCGTTGCGGTGTAGCCGCTCTTCGCGGTGATCGCCTTGGTGCCGAGATCGATCTGGCTCCAGGCAGTGCCGTTTTCGTTGGTGACCTGTGCATTGACCGTTGCGTCAACATTGACATAGCCCTTGACGGTGACGTTGATGTCCTTGGAGACATGCTCGCCGGCCGCATTGACAGCAACGGTGGTAGCAGTGACAGTCGTGGTGCCCTCGCCAGCGCCGGTGATGACGCCGTTCTCAACGGTCGCAACATCGGGATTCGCGGAGCTCCAGGTCAGTTCATTGGTGGAGCCGAGGATGACCTTGGTGGAGATCTCCTTGCTTTCGCCAACATAGATGGTGACGTCCGTCGGGTTGACCTTCAGAGTCAGGTCGGTCGCTCTGTTGTACTGATACAGGGAGACAACAGGCCAGACCTTTTCGCCGAAGTTGCCGACCTCAGCCGGGATCAGCACAGCGGGATCGATGGCGTACAGCTTCGCAGTCTCGCCGTCCTGATAGGAGGAGACAAGCAGATAGCCGGTAGCCTGATCGTAGATCATGGAAGCGTACTGGCCGCCGGAGACAGCGGAGACGTTGGTCAGCTCCAGACCGGTATTGCCGAGGTCTTCCATAACCATGGAGTAGCCCTCGCCACCGTCGTAGGTGAACATATTGAACTTATACAGCTCGCCGCTCTCGGTCATAGCATAGTAGAAGTTCGCCGGGCAATCGGGATAGCTGTACCACAGGTATTCGTAATCGTAGGTGCCGCTGCCGATGAAGGCAATGACAGCCAGAGGATCGTCTGCAAAGCCCTTCGTGGAAAGATCCCAGTAGGACAGGGTGCCCTCAACCGGGTTGAGCATCTCCAGGTAGGTGCCGTTCATGCAGATGCCGACCATTTTGCCAAACAGGCCTTCCTCCACTGCGGGAGACGCAGCTGCGTCGGACCACTGCCAGGAAGAAGCGATGGTGCCGTAGGAAGTGACCTCGAACGTGTCGGGATCAATACCGAACATCGTATTGCCGCTTCCGTTGTGGACCAGAAGCTCGCCCTCGTGGAGTGTACCTGCGACATAGCTGGAGCCTTCGGCGACCTTCGTCCAAGCAGCGGTGTTGTCGGTGCTGAACTCAGACCAGTAAGCCTTGCTGTCGTCGCCGTAGATCAGAGCGCTTGCCTTGATCTCGGGCAGAGCCTCAACGGTGACGTGGCAGACGTCCGTGAGCGCCGGGTTTGCCTTGGAGGCAACCGTGATGTTCGCCTCGCCGACTGCCAGCGTCTTGATCTCGCCGTTCTGGTCAACAGAGACAACGTCGGTGTTGCTGCTCGTCCAGGTGACGGTCTTGTCGGAGGCCAGCCACGGGATAACGCTCGCGGAAAGCTGATAGGCGCTGCCCTTGAGGAGCGTCAGCGCATGCTCGCTCAGCTCGACCTTGGTAACCTGCGCCGTCGTGGGCAGGGTAACGGTGTTGGCAGGAACAACATACAGGCCCACGAGGTGATCGTAGAACTGGTTTGCACTGCTGCCGCTGACGAGCTGCGTAGCTTCAGGAGTCTCGGGGTTGATGACCCACAGCTCGTTATCGACGTCGCCGCTGCTCTTGACGCCGTAAGCGCCGGCCAGATACAGTGTGCCCTTCGTCTGATCGTAAGCCATGGAGGCGTAGCTGGTGACATACATACCGGACTTGCCGATCTTTTCGCCGTCCAGCGTCAGAGCGCCGTCAGCGATCTCATCCAGCGTGTACTGATACAGATGAATGTTGCTGCCGCTTGCCGCGTTGACGCCGTAGAACTTGCCGTTGGCGTCGATGGCCAGCGTGCGCAGTGCATGGAATGCAGCCGAGCTGCTGGGATGATTGACCGTGATGTCGGCGACCTTGGTCAGCTCGCCGCTCACAAGATCCATCGTATACAGCTTGTTGCCGGTGTTGTCGGAATCGATGGTTCCGCTGGTGACATTGGAAATACGGTTGGTCAGGACGTACATGGTCTGATCCTTGGGGTTCATAGCCATGTCGGCGACCATTTCATTGGCGTCAAAGGTTGCCGGGAAGGAGGCGACCTTCTGTGCGTTGTCCAGCTCGTCCTGCGGAGCGGCATAGAAGCCGTCAGCGGTGGCGAAGAAGACATACTTGCCTGCGTACTCGGCAGCATAGACCTCCATGCTGGCATCAGCATAGTCGGTCATGCCCTCGGTCTTGGTCAGCGTGGTGGGATCGATCTCGACCCAGCGCGGGCCGTTGCCGCGGGAGGTGCCGGAGGTGAAGCCGAACATTCTGCCCGTGAAGTTCTCGGGCGTGCCGCCGTACTTGATCTTGTAGCTGACTTCGTTGCCCGCGTAGTCAGCGACCGTAACGGTGACATATTCGCCGGCTGCGTCGGTCAGCGGGAATACCAGACCGCATTTCTCGCCAGCCTGATCCTGAGACGGAACAGCAGCCATCTGCGCGCCGTCGATCGTCAGGATCTTCTTGCCGCTTGCATTGTAGAGGCCCATGAAAGCGATGTACTGGTTGTCCTGAGCGACAACGGTCAGCGCACCGGTCATCATGTCCTTCTCAACGTTGAGCAGCTCAGGAGCCGTATCATCGACCGTGTAGGTGTTGGCGAAGTAAGCGCCCTCACCCAGCTTGCCGGAGGTGATCAGCTTTTCGATCGCATTCTTATCCAGTGCGGCGCCGTCCTCGTAATACTCGGGGATCAGAGCGATGCCTGCGGTGATCTTATCGCCTTCCTTGAGGCCAAGGGATGCGATCTTCTGGTTGGCCGTCAGGCTGGCCTGCGTCTGCTTCCAGCTGGCGCCATTGGTGTAGTAGTAAGCACCGAATACCTGATTCGTGACGCCGCCCATGTAAAGGATCTCGTTCGTGGTCTCATCCTTGACGAAGTAGACCGCGGCCGCAGCGTTGCGGATCACGCTCACCGCGTACTTTGCGAGGGTGCTGTCGGAGTTAATGGCGGCACGATCGTAGGGGATCTCGTCCTCGATCACATACGGGTTGACCGTATAAATGGTCTCGTTCTTCTCGCCCGGATACTTGATCGTGTTGTAGTTGGTGTACGAGGACAGGCCCAGATAGGTGGGACGGGTGTCGCCGTACAGCTGCTCGACCAGCGTGGAGGTATCGAGCATGGAAGCATCGGACCAGTTGCCGTAGAAGCCGAGCATCGGGATGGAGTGTACGGGGAGCATTGCGCCGTCGTCGGTGTTGTTGGTGCCAACATAGACGTAGCCCTCGACATACGCGCCATTGGTGTAATACTGGTCAAGGTAAGCCTTGGTCTCAGCCGTCAGCTTGACGGTGACCTTGACGTTGACAGGCGTTCCGACCGGGACCTGCACGGCATCCGTCTTCATCTGAGAGAGGAAGAGGTATGCGTCGTAGGAATTGACCTTGCCGTCCTTGTTGATATCGGCGACCGTCAGGTCATAGGTGGAGCCGTCGTTCGCGCCGGTGGTGTAGTCCAGGATCGCCTGGGCATCCGCCGCGTCGGTCTTGCCGTCCTTGTTGACGTCGCATTTATAGCCGGCCGTGGGAACGAAGGTCTTGCCGTCCACATCATAGGTCACGTCGGCTGCCAGAGGAGCAGTCAGGGTGTCCATGAAGACGGCGGAATCACCGGCCGCGTTGTATGGACTCTGGAAAATATCCTGCGTGAACACGTCTGCGGAGAAGGTGTACTCCTGCACGGTGCCGGAGAGGTTGTTGATGGAGAACTCGAAGGTGTATTCGCCGGTACGCTCGAGGTCGTCGCCGAATTCGGCCTTGACCTTGCCGTCAGCGGCAGTACCGCTCAGGTTGTCCTTCATCAGGATATAGCTCGCCGCGCTGACAGCGTTGCCGACATTCGCAAGGCCGGCGCCCTGATTCATAACAGAATAGATGTATTCGCCAGCATTGTCGTCGTAGCCCTTGAGCGGCGTTGCGGTGGACATCAGCAGGCTGTTGGTCAGCGCGCGGGCGTCCAGACCGGTCTTTTCGTCGAGCTTGTTCTCACGGATGTACTGGCCCATCACAGCCGCCATACCGGCGACCTGCGGGGAGGCCATGGAGGTACCGGACATCGTCTCATAAGCGGTGTGGCTGGTATGAGCGCCTTCGCCGTTATGCGCGCCGTTGACGGAGTAGATGCTGCCGCCAGGAGCGGTGATCTCCGGCTTGAGCTCCAGAGAGCCCGGAACACCCCAGGAGCTGAAGGAGCTCATGGTGTAATGATCGGAGCCATAGATCACAGAGCTGATGCCCTTGTTGATGGTCATGGAGCCGGTCGCATACGCCCCATTCTCAGCCTTTGTGGAGGCTTCCCAGATCGCCAGGCCGTCAGCCATCGTGATGGAGACGAACGGCGCGGTCTTGGTATAGTCGGACAGGTCCATGTTGATAACGCCGGCTGCATTGTTGTAAACGACGGTTGCGATCGCGCCTGCGTTGACCGCGTTCTCGCCCTTCAAATAGAAGGAGATGCCGCCGCGCTGCACGAACACGACCTTACCGGTCACGTCGATGCCTTCATAGTCTTTGGCATCGCCGGCGACGCCTGCGGGCAGGATGACATAGTCATGCGTACCGGCCAGCGTTTCCAGCTTGGCGTTGGAATAATCGGTCTCGTTCCAGAACACGTTCACGTCACCAACGGTGAAGTAGCTGCCGGTGAAGCCGTCGTTGTCAACGGAAGCCACCGCCAGAGAGTTGGTGAAGGATCCGGGAGAGCCGTCCATCTGCATGGAGACATCGTCCGCATACAGGTAGCCGAGCTGTGCGTTCTCAGCCCAGTAGCCGGAGTTGCCGGCGGACATGCTGACAACGGTGCCGCAGTTGGCGAGGCTCGCCATGATCTCGGCATAGTCATCGTTGACACGGCTGAAGCCGGGGCTGCCGGAGCCGAGGGACAGGTTCACGGAGTCGCAGCCGAGCATGACAGCGTCTTCGATTGCGACCATATAGTCGGAATCATACGCGCCGCCGCCCGCACCAAAGACCTTCATGACAACGAGCTGTGCGTCCGGAGCAACGCCCTGCACCTTCACGGTGTCCAGTGCGCTTGCGAACGTGCCGTCAGCCTGCTGGATATAGGCGTTGGCCGCCGCGATGCCTGCAACATGGGAGCCATGCTCGCTTCCCGTGTCATGCACATGGTCGATGGTGTAGTTCTTGTCGATGTAGTTGTAAGCAAACGGGATCTTGGCACTGACATAGGCCTTGTCCGCGCTGATCTTGCCGCCGGCAGCGTTCAGCTGCGACAGAACATCGGCAGTCAGGTCGGCCTTCGTCAGAATGCCCGCTTCCTTCTTGTACTCGTCAACGCTCATGCCCTTGAGACCGGCAATGTGCGCGATGGAGTACTCATAGCCAGCAGCCGAGAAAGACTGCTGCTCGTAATCGATACCCGTATCGATCACGGCGATCTTGCTGCCAGCGCCGGTGTAGCCTGCTGCCCAAGCAGTGCTGGAGCCGATCTGCGCAGAAGAGGTAGCCATGTTCGGATCATTGGTCTCGTTCTTGTCGACCACCATGGGTTCATAGCGGTTTTCAATGAAAACCTTCTTGACGCCCTGAACCTTTGCGATCTCTTCGATTTGCTCGTAGCGGACGTTTGCCGAAATGATGTTGCCGGCAAAGGTCAGGTTCCAAACAACGTCGATGTTGTCCTTCAGAGCTGCGTCGATTTTCTGGACCATGCTGTTCTGCTTGCCCTTCAGGCTGTCACGGTAAGCGACGGCTGCGGAGCTCAGATCAGTAGACCCAAACTTTTCGACAGTGGAGGCATCTTCCAGCACGATGGAGACACGAACGATTTCGCCCTCCGCGTACTGCGTGTCCCTGCCGCCGTCAACGCTTTCTTTGTCCAGTGCGGACTCCAGAAGCTTTTCGGAAACAGGATCGTCCAGCTTTTCAAACTCCAGGCTTGCAGTCTGGCTGCTTCCTGCGGCGAACGACGGAACAACAAGTCCGACGCACATCGCAAGGACGAGGAGCATGGAAAGAAGACGGATCGGGAGATGTTTCTTCATATTCTTTCCTTCTTTCAAAAGACTTTTACCATGCGTGGGCAGGCATGGCTTGTTCCCGCCGCAGAGCATCTCTCTCCTTGCCGGGATATTACCGCCCAAACTGATAGGTTATCGTTTTTCACACCGATACCTACAGTTCTAAGCGTGAATATTTTACCAAGGAAGTAAAACCTATGTCAACTATTTGCTTCGCTAAAAAATTAACAAAAATGATGTGCGGTAGATTCACACAATTCATAGTATTTATCCAGTTTGCCAGCTTGGAATGTTGGTTTTATCCACGCACGACGTGCATTTGGGTATTTGTTTTTGCATCTGCTCCATCAAAATAATATGCGGTACGCAATAATCCTATCGATTAATATACAGATATTTGCCAAAAACAGCCGTTTTTCAGCAAAATATAAACTTTTTTCTGGCGCACCAAACTTTTTTCAGGCCTCAAAATGCAAGTTTCCGTTTTCTGTCCTGCATTTCCTGCTTTCCTCACAAGCACACGCCGCCGCACGCCGTGCGGTCGAAAACCGTCGAATATGCATTCGTGAATTTGCCGAAAGGCGGATACGCGGAAATAGCGGCGGCTTCGGGACCAGAACCGTCTCCGAAGCCGCTCTTCATGATATTCCCCTGCTGGGAAGCGCATTTTTGTGTGCGTTCCGGCGTTGCGTCTCAACCGAGCGTTTCCCGCTCAACGCGGAGAAATTCCTCTACCGCCGACGGCATTCCCGCAAGGAACGGGACCTTGCTGGCAAAATTCAGCGCGCCCTTTCCGTCGCCGCGGACAAAGCGTGCGCCGGTCTCCTGTAAAAGCGCCGCCGCGCCTGCATAATCCCACACGCTGAGCTGCGGAGAGTAATATGCCGAGCAGCGCCCCGCAGCCACATAGCAGATCGAGAGCGAGGCCGTTCCCGGCTCACGCAGATCCATCGTATGGTCGGAGATCGCCCGTGCCAGCCGGAAGGCGTCGTCGCGCAGCTCCGGGCGATAGGGCGCCGTCCCGAAGATCACGACGCTGGAGGAAAGCGGGCCGTCCTGCGGCTGAAGGCGCGTGTCGTTGAGATAGGCGCCCCTGCCCTTTTCCGCCCAGAACATTTCGCCCCGATAGGGGTTATAGACCACGCCGCCCACGATCTCGCCGTCGAGCACAACGCCGACAGAGATCGCGCTGTACTGGAAGCGGCAGATAAAATTTGTCGTGCCGTCGATGGGGTCGATGATGAAGGTCAGCCCGCGCGCTACCGGATTTTCGTCGCAGCCGGCCTCCTCTCCGATAAAGTGGCAGCCCTCAAACGTCTCTGACAGGCGTTTCATCAGGAATTTCTGCACTTCCAGATCATATTTCGTGACGTAATTGGCCGTTCCCTCTTTAGCCATGGTATTTTCCGCAATATCGCCCGCGCGCTTGATGATCTCGCTTGCCTCACGCACGATCTGCTTTACCTGTTCGATCATGTCTCTCCCTGCTTTCATATGGTGTTGAGAATGTGTCCCGGCGAGAGGCGGTACCCGCTCTTGAAGTCCTGCGGGTTGACGCCAACGATCCTGCGGAACACGGTGCTGAAATATTTTGTGTCCTGATAGCCGCACCTTGCGGCAGCCTCATAGATTTTGATGTCCGGATCCTCGGTCAGCAGGCGTACCGCCCGCTTCATCCGGAAAAGCGTCAGATATTCCTGAAACATCGGCCCGCCGCTGCTTTTGAAGAGCTTTCCGAGATAGCTGTCGCTGATCTTCAGCTCACTCGCCACATGGCGGAGCGTGATCTGCTCGTCGCAGTGCTCCTCCATCCACGCGCAGGCACGCTGCAAATAGCGTTCTGCGGTGGTGTTGCCTTCGTTGTAGACCAGCGCCGGCTGTGCTCCGGCGCGCTTCTGCTCCAGACTCCGGATGGCGCTCTCGAGCACGGTGCGCAGCTCCTCCTCGTCCAACGGCTTGAGAATATAGCCCTTGACGCCGAGAAACACCGCTTTTTTTGCATATTCAAACTGATCGTAGCCGGAGAGGATGATGAACTCGCAGCCGCAGCGTCCCTTCATCCGCTCGATCAGCTCCAGCCCGGAGCCGCCGGGCATATTGATGTCGGTGATCACGATGTCTGGCCGCAGCTCTACGATCAGCCGCTCCGCCTCTTCGGCGTTGTAGGCCTTTCCCGCCACGGTGCAGCCGTAGCGCGCCCACGGTGTGGCCATGCACAGCCCCTCGAGGATCAGCGGTTCATCCTCCACCAGAAGCACCCGGTACATCATCATCCTCCTTCCTTTTTTCTGTTTCCGGCTGCGGCAGGACCGTCAGCCATACCTTCGTGCCTTCGCCGAGCTTGCTCTCGATGCGCAGGCCGCAGCGCTCGTCTCCATAGAGCTGCGCACGCTGCTGCACGTTGCTCAAGCCGATATTGTACATTCCCTGCGACTTGAGCTGGCGTACATGCTCAAGCCGCTCCTCACTCAGGCCAACGCCGTTGTCCTCCACCAGAAAAACGAGATAGCCGTCCTCCCGGCGGGAGCTGATGCGGATCCTTCCGACGCCCGGCTTCCCTTCCAGTCCGTGGACCAGCGCGTTTTCCACCAGCGGCTGGATCAGGAGCTTGGGGATGCGCTCCTCTTCAAGCGACTCGTCCAGCTGCATCTCGACCTGAAGCCGTTCGGCGTAGCGCAGCTTCTGAATATCGATGTATGCGCGCACCATATCCATTTCCGTGCGCACGCAGACCATGTCGTCGCGGTTATTGAGGATGCTGCGCAGGAGCTTTCCGAAGTTGACCGTCACCTGCACCACGACATCGTTTTTCCCAAGCCTGGCGCACCATCCGATCAGGTCAAGCACATTATAGATAAAATGCGGATTGACCTGAAGCGAGAGCGCCTGCGCTTCTGCGACGCGGAGGCTCTCCTGCTCCTGCTGAACGTGCCCCACCAGCTGTTCGATCTGCTCCGTCATAAGGTTGAAATCCGCCTCAAGCTGGCCCATTTCATCGCTGCGCTGCACCGGCACGCGCGTATCCAGCTCGCCGTTTCGGAATTTCTCCATAGACGCACGCAGCTGATGCACCGGCCGGCTGATCGTCTGCGCAACGCGCCACGCAACCAGCACGCTGACGAGCGCTGCCGTCGCCAGTCCCAGCAGCAGTGCGCCGAGCAGGCTGCTGCGGAAATTCAGGATCTGCATTTTCGGCAGCTCGACCAGAATCAGCCCCCGCAGCAGGTCGCTGCGGCAGTAAGCATACGCTCCGCCCCAGAGCGTCCCGCTGCGGCTGCCGCTCCATGCCTGTTCGGTGCTTTTTCCGTTCGGCAGTTTTCCGAGGCCCTCCGCCTCCGCTCCTGCCGAGCTGTAAATCACGGTATCATACGGGTTGAGCAGCAGCGTTTCCGACGCATAGCCCGTCGATGGCATATGATAAAGCGCCGCCAGCGTTGTGCGCGGAGCCTCCAGCAGCACATAGCCGAGCTTCTGCCCGTCAGCACCGCAGACAACCTTCGCCAGTGCGAGGCGCGTCGTATCCTCCAACACGGCGTCCTTCGCCGTCAGATGGACGGCCACGCCGTCCGTCTCATTAGCCTGCCGGAACACGCTCCAATTGAGCGAGTCCGTCTCGCCGGGGGCCAGCGAGGAGGAGCCTGTACTCAGAACATCGCCGGTTTTCAGGCTGATAACGGAGATCGCCGCCTCTTCCGTAAAATCATTTTTGTAGCCGTACATCTGCCGCAGCAGCGAAAGCCCGCCGTCCTCCGGCGGCGACTGTGTGAGCCACTGTCTCGTCAACCTCCCGGCGGCAAGCTCGTCCACTGCCGTGCTGTAATCCATGAGCGCCGATTCCAGCCCGCCGCAGATCTCCGCTGCCGTTGTCTGGCCGCGCGAAGAAAGGCTGCTCAGATAGAGCGTACCATAGGAGGTATAGATCACGGCCGCAAAAACGACCAGCGCCGCAATGATCGACAGCAAAACCATCCAGAGCAGCCGCACAAAATAGCCGCTGTGCAGCATCTGCTTCCATTTCCGAAGCATTTTCTCGCCTCCCTCCGGTCTCAAGATACAAAAAACACGCGCAAAAAGCAATCGGAAAATCCGCCGCAGCCAAAACAAACGGCAGCGGCGGCATCCTGCAGCCGATCGCCGCAGTCCGCCGCCGGAATTGCCGATATCAGCCGACGACGCTCTTGCCGCCGGAGATCTTGTTGAACAGGATCAAGCACAATACCGTTGTCAGCGTCAGGATGGTGGACAGCGCCGAAGCCTGTCCGTAGGCGTCGTTGTTGACGCAGTTGAAGATGGCGACCGGGATGGTAACGGTCTTGCCCGTGTACAGAAGCAGCGTCGCGCTGAGCGTATTGATGACGCTCACGAAGCTGAGCACCGCGCCGGACAGCACGCCCGGCAGCATCAGATGCACCGTCGTCTTGAAGAACGTACGCATCGGCGGCACGCCGAGACTGATCGAGGCCTCCTCCACGCTGTTGTCGATCTGATACAAAATACCCACGCTTGAGCGCATCGTATACGGCAGCTTGCGGATAATAAAGGATATAATGATGATCCACATACTGCCGGTCAGCAGGATCGCGCCGCTGTTGAACGCGACGATCAGGCAGATGCCGAGCACCGCGCCGGGGATGACATAGGGGAACATGAGCAGCACGTCGATCAGATTCGTGAAGAAGTTCTTCCTGCGCACGATCAGATACGCGCCAAGCAGCGACAGGACAATGATGATCGCCAGCGCAATGACCGCGTAGAGGAAGGTGTTGGTGATGCTCTGCTTGGCCTTCGACCAGACAGCAATATAGCTGTCAAAGCTGAAACCGCTGACAAACAGCGGGCCGTTGGTCTTGCGGAAAGATTGGACGGTAACGGTGATCTGCGGCAGGACGGACAGGAACGAGACGAGGAACACTGCCAGCGTCGCCAGCAGCTTCTTTCCGACCGGAAGCTCCCGCACTGCCGGCGGACGGAGGCTGGTCATGTTGTAGCGCTTCTTGTCCACAACGCCCTTCTGGATAATCAGGACGACCACCGCGATCAGAATGATGACCACCGACAGCGCGCTCGCAAAGCCCGTATCGGTGCCTACCTCATTCAGGAATTCCTTATAAATGACGACCGGGAGCGTCGTGTAGCCCTCGCCGATCAGGCGCGGCGTACCGAAGTCAGCCAGCGCCGTCATAAAGACCATCAGGCTGCTGGAGAGGATTGTCGGCATGATGACCGGGAACGTGACCTTCATCACGCGCCGGATCCCTGCCACGCCGAGGTTTTCGCTGGCCTCCTCGAGCGAGGCATCAATGCTGCCCAGCGCACCGGAGACATACAGATAGACCATCGGATACAATTTTAATGTAAAGACCAGCAAAATGCCCTTCAGGCCATAGATGCTGCCCAGCTCAATGCCGAGCTTCGCCAGCAGATGCGTGATGAAGCCGTTGCGCCCGAGCAGCGTGATCCATGCATATGCACCGATAAACGGAGGTGAGAGCATGGACAAAACGACCATGATGTTGATGATCCGCTTGCCGTAGAGGTTGAAGCGGGTGCCGAGATATGCCAGCGGCACGCCCAGCGCCGTGGCAAAGATCGTCACGGCGAAGCTGATGAACAGGCTGTGCCACAGAGCCTCCTGATAATACTTCTTTTGGAAGAATTTCAGGTAATTCGCAAAGGTGAATGCATTGGTCGAGGGGTCCTGAAAGCTTTGGATAAAAAGCTTCGCAAACGGATAGATAATAAAGACCAGTGAAAGAATGATGATGAGAAACGTCATACTTGTCCAGAAATTGAACCGGTCCATATGGAGCTTTTCATACAGCTTTTCTTTTTTCTTTTTCGCTTCCATGCGGCGTTCTCCTTTCCGGCTTATTGCATGATCGACTCTTCTGTCTCCGCGTCGAAAACATTGATGCGCTCCTCCACGAAGCGAAGCCCGACCTCATCGCCAACGCTGCGCACAATGCGCATCCGGTCGGTATATTCGTTGGCTTCGATGATCTGTCCGTTGGAGAGCTGTATCTCATAACAGATGAAATCGCCTAGGAAGGTCGCCAGCGTAATGGTCCCGCGGATCGCGCCGTCCGTGGGCTTGCTCTCAATGATGAAATGCTCCGGGCGGACGGAGACCTTCACCTTGCCCGCAAACGCCGGGTCAACACGGGCATTGACGTCTGCCGCATCCAGGATGCGGACCTTGCCGTTCTTTGCCGTGCCGTCGAGGAAGCAGGACGTGCCGATAAAGTTCGCCACGAACATATTGGCGGGGTTATCATAGATCTCCCGCGGGCCGCCGATCTGCATGACTTTACCGGCGCGCATGACGGCAATCCGGTCGGAGATGGACAGCGCCTCCTCCTGATCGTGGGTAACGTAGATGGTGGTGATGCCAAGCTTGCGCTGGAGCTTTTTGATGGAAGTGCGCATGGTCACGCGGAGCTTCGCGTCCAGATTGCACAGCGGCTCGTCCATCAGCAGGATATCCGGCTCGATGACAATGGCGCGCGCCAGCGCGACGCGCTGCTGCTGGCCGCCGGAGAGCTGTCCGGGCATACGGTCGGCCAGCATCTCGATCTGCATCATCTCCATGGCCTCGCGGGCCGCGCTTTCCAGCTTCTCGCCCTTGATCTTGCGCGCCTTGAGACCGTAGGCCACGTTGTCCTTTACCGACAGATGCGGGAAGATCGCGTAGTTCTGGAACACCATGCCGATGTTCCGCAGATGCGCCGGGATGCTGTTCAGTTCCCGCTCACCGAAGAAAATTTTGCCGTCGTCGATCGTGTTGAAGCCCGCGATCATGCGGAGCAGCGTAGTCTTTCCGCAGCCGGACGGGCCGAGGAGCGTGAAGAACTCGCCCTTCTGAATGTCCAAACTCACATGGTCGCAAGCCTTAAAGTCGCCGTAGGCCTTGGTTGCGCCGTCGATTTTTACGCTTTGACTGCTCATGTATCTGATCCTTTCTGCGTGAGATTGGTGAGCGGCGGCTGCCGTTCACGGAAAACAGGCGCCGGGCAGGCGTCCCGAGAACCGGAAATGCCCGCCCGGCGGAAACTGACTCAAATTTTAGCCGGTGATGTAATCACGCCATTTCTCGTTGAACTCTTCGGTATGCGAAGCGGTCCAGTCAAGATCGAGCGTAACGAAATTGATCTGATCCCACGGAGTCATGGTGTCGGGATCGGTGACATCCTTGCGGACGGAGCGGCGGTTCAGATCGCCCAGCTTCTCCTGCACTTCCTTGCTGGAGAGGTAGTCGATGAACAGCTGTGCGCTCTTGGGGTTCTTGCAGTCCTTGATGATGGCGCAGCCGGACGGGCTGGAGGAGGTACCCTCTTCGGGGTAGACGATGGCGATGCTGGCGCCGGAAGCAATGTAGCGCAGCGCAGCCTCTTCATAGGTCAGGCCGACCAGATACTCGCCGTCGGCAACTCCCTTGTAGACGCCGGAGGAGGATTCGATGACCTTGCCGTCCAGATTCTCGACCAGCTTTTCCACGAAGTTGTAGCCTTCACCGTTGTCGGTGCCGTAGGCCAGAATGATGGACATGATGCATGCAAACGCGGAGGAGGAAGCCGTCGGGTCAGCCGTTGCGATCTGTCCTTTGTACTTCTCGTCGAGCAGATCTGCCCACTTGGTGGGAGCGTCCTCCGGGCTGATGAGGTCGGTGTTGTAGATCATGACCATCGGGCCCATGTCAAAGCCGGTGTAGTAGCCGTTGGGATCGACTGCGGCGTCCTTCAGATCGGCAACATTGGAGGAGGTGTAGGGCTGGAGCATATCCTGATTGGCGCGGTAGGTGTCGATGACGCCGCCCCAGATCACGTCTCCCTGCGGATTGCTGGCCTCGGCCTTGACGCGGGCAAAGAGGGAGGAAGTGCCGTCCTGAACGAGATTGACCTTGATGCCGGTCTTGCTCTCAAACTCCTCGATCAGAGGATCGGCCCATTCGGTGGAGTTGGAATAGTAAAGCGTCATTTCGCCGGTATCTGCCAGCTCGGTCTGGCCGGCTTCTGCGGGCGTTTCTGCCGGGGTATTATTCTGGGGAGTCTCTTTCGCGGCACAGGCCGCCATGGAAAGCAGCATGACAACTGCAAGCAGGAATGCGATCCGTTTTTTCATGATTTCTCTCCTTATTTCTTTTTCGGCACGATTTGGTACCGTAGTTTTACTTTATCACGCGGTTTTTTACCTGACAAGGTGAAGGAACCGCACTTTAGGGCGAAAAAACAGCATATTATACATTTTTATTTGTTGTGCATAAATGTTTCCTGTTGATATTGTACAAACCTCACAGTTGCCTGCACGGCTCCTTCCATACGCGCACTTCTCCTGGTCTCCTGCGCGGCCCTCCCCCGCCGTCTCATCGCTCTGTCTGCCGCCTCAACGGCTTCCGGCGGGCGCATCCGGAGGGACACAAGACGCCTCTTTTTCCGATAAAATGAAAAAAGAATCAAAAATCTACTTTTTTTGCGGAAAAGCATTGCTTTCTTTCCTCCATGCCGCTATGATGTATACATAATTTTCCACCATAACTGTATATCTCCGGCACACACTATCCTTGGAGGATTTCAATATGAAATTTGAACTGAATGATCTGACGCCGCTGCTCAACCTTCTGGCGCAGCCTGCCTTCTGTACGGAGAACGGCGTCGTCTGCTATTGCAACCGCCCCGCGCGGGATCGTGGTCTGAAAACGGGCGTCAGCGCTGCGTCGCTGCTTGGAGCCGGTGCGGAGCTTCCCGCGCCCGGCGGCACGCCGCGTCAGGTGATATTGAACCTGCACGACGCTCTGGCCTCGGCAAGCGTCCTTCCGTCCGAGAGCGGCTATCTTTTCCTGCTCTCGCCCACAGTCTCGGAGAGCGTTCCGCCGCAGGCGCTGCTTGCCGCCGCGCAGAGCATCCGCACGCCGCTGTCCAACCTCTTCGCCGTCGCCTCGTCGCTGTTCCCGGCGCTTGAGGAGGCCGAGGATCCCGCGCTCCAGATGCAGGTCGCATCCATGAACCGGGCCTATTATCAGCTCCTGCGTCTGGCCTGCAATCTGACGGATATGCGCTGCGTGCTGGACGGCTCGCTGCATCTGCGCCGCGAAAAATCGGAGGTCACGGTCTTTTTCCGCGACCTGTTCGAACGCGCCGTTCCGCTGTGCCGCGCCGCCGGCATCACGCTCACCTATTCCTGCTCGGCACGGCCCTTTGCGGCATGGATGGACCGGCCCCGGCTGGAGCGCGCCGTCTGGAATCTGCTGTCGAACGCGATCAAATTCACGCCGAAGGGCGGAAACATCTCCGCCGAGCTGGAATATACGCCGCAGGCCGCGCGTCTGCGCATCCGCGACAATGGCGACGGCATCGGCCCGGACCTGCTCGCCACCGCCTTTGATGCCTACACCCGTGACATTCCGCTGGGCGACCCGCGCTGGGGTGCCGGACTCGGGCTTTCGCTGGCCGGACGTGTTGCCCAGCTGCACGGCGGCTCGATCTTCCTCGAGTCCGATCCCGGCAGCGGGACCTCCGTCGTCCTGTCGATCTCCCTGAACACGCCCGCCACGACCGAGCTTCAGCTCCGCAGTCCCACGGCCGGAATCGACTACACCGGCGGCTATCCGCACGAGCTGGTGGAGCTTTCCGACGTTCTGCCGCTGCGGGAATTTGACTCTTCGCACATTAACTGATACAATATAGGAGAATTCTGAAACGAGAGGAGATGCGTGTTATGTCTTTCTGCCCATCCTGCGGAAATGCAGCTCAGGACGGCGCGAAATTCTGCCGTTTCTGCGGAAAGCCGCTTCCTGCCTACCCTGCAAGCGCCTCTGCCGGGAGATGCAGCCGCTGCTCCAGCTTTCTGACCTCCGGCGCGGCCTTCTGCATGGTCTGCGGCGCACCGGCTCCGAAGCAGCCGCCCGTGCCCAAGCCGCAGCCACAGCCGGAGCCCGCACCTCCTCAGCCGAAGCCTGTGCCGAAGCCGAAGCCCTCTCCCAAGTCCAAAAACACAAAGCAGCTCCTGTTCAATATTCTGATGGCCGCCGCAGCGCTTCTGGCACTGCTGGGCGTCGTGATCGGCGCGCTCTATACGACGGGTAATCTGGGCTATGTCACGGATTTCGTCCACGACCTCATCCACCCGGAAACGCCGGATGCTCCGCCCAATGTGCCGGACGGCGACCTGCCGAATGGCAGCAAGCAGGATGGCAGCAAGCAGGATGACAGCAAGCAGGATAACAGCAAGCAGGATAACAGCAAGCAGGATAACAGCAAGCAGGATGACAGCAAGCAGGATGACAGCAAGCAGGATGACGGCAAGCAGGATGACACCCTGCCGGATGATGTGGCGCCCACGCCGCCCCCCATCGACACGCTCTCCGCAGAGGAATTCGAGGCAGCGATCACACACATCCGCGAGCTGTACAACGAGATCGAGTCGAACCGTCAGGCCGGTACATACGACGCCTACGACCCTGAAAACGGCGTGGTCTACTACTTCTCCGACGACGATCTGATCGCCATCACCACGCAGCCCAACGTTGAAAACAACGCCTACCGCCGCTTTTATTACTATCAGGACGGTGTGCTCTTCTTCGCCTACTACGAGGGCAGCGACAGCTACCGCTTCTACTTCTGTCAGGGCCGTCTGATCCGTCTGCGCTATACGCCGGATACCGCCGTTTCCAACACCGCCGCAAACTACGATCAGGCCACCACCGAAAATTATCTCAAGTGGGAGGAACGCGTTCTGACGGAGGATGCCCAGCTCCGGTTGGAGCTTTCCCGCCTGTCTGCCGCCAGCGAGAGCGATTCGGAATATCTCCTGGCCGACAGCGACTCGCGCTATCTGACAGAGGACGATCTGGCAGGCTTCACGGCCGAGCAGTGCCGTCTTGCCCGCAACGAGATCTACGCCCGCCACGGCCGCCGGTTCAAGGACCCCGCGCTCCAGCGCTATTTCGATTCGCTCAGCTGGTATAACGGCACCATCGAGCCGTCTGATTTCAACGATAACGTATTCAACAGCTATGAGCGCGCCAATTGCATTCTGATCATTGACTACGAACGGGAGCATGGATACCGCTGATGAAACACATTTGGAAACATCGCGTCTGCACCGCGCTGCTGGCGCTGACGCTCCTGCTGACCGGCTGCTCGGCGGCTGTGCCGTCCGCATCGCCGGATATGGAAGCCGCGCAGCCCTCCGGCGAGGTCCCGGACACAGCGCCGGCCCCGGCAGTAACCGCGCCGTCTCCGGAGGAATCCGCAGCCGCCGTGCATGAGGAGCCGCCCACCCGCCAGCTCGAGGTCGATTATAACGCCCGCGCCCATGCCGCAGAGGCGGCGGAGGCGGCGGAGGCGGCCGGCG
>OGFF01001904.1_pt1 | contig 19885 bp, 19 predicted proteins | sample 1570751 | NCBI WGS metagenome assembly OGFF01 (sample SAMEA2581951, study PRJEB24529) | metagenome | biome: Human gut stool | place: China | collected 2011 | reverse complement strand
CAACAATAATAATAGGACATGTAACAAAAGAAGGAAACATAGCAGGTCCAAGAGTCTTAGAACATATGGTAGATACAGTACTTTATTTAGAAGGAGAAAGATATAATACATATAGAATATTAAGAGCAGTAAAAAACAGATTTGGATCAACAAATGAAATAGGAATGTTTGAAATGAGACAAGAAGGAATGTGTGAAGTAACAAATCCATCAGACATATTAATAACAGAAAGAGAAGATAATCCATCAGGCTCATGTATTATAGCAAGTATAGAAGGAACAAGACCAATACTAGTAGAAATGCAAGCATTAACATCACAATCAGTATTTGGAATACCAAAAAGAACTGCAAATGGATTTGATTATAACAGATTAGCAGTATTAATTGCAGTTCTAGAAAAAAGAGCAGGATTAGCATTGGGAGGGCAAGATATTTATTTAAATATAGCAGGTGGAATGAAATTAAATGAACCAGCAGTCGATTTAGGAATAATAGCAACAGTTGCATCTGCATATAAAAATATACCAATTCCGCAAAGTACAGTTGTTATGGGAGAAGTAGGTTTGACAGGAGAAGTAAGAAGAATTAATTTAATTGAAAAAAGATTAAAAGAAGCAGAAAAATTAGGCTTTAAAACATGTATAATTCCAGAAAATAACAAAAAAAGCTTGAAAGATGAATATAAATTAGATATAATAGGTGTGAAAAATATTGGAGAAACATTAAGAAAATTAGGAATAAAATAAAAACAAAAGATTAGAAAAAAATAGGCTTTATAGTAGAGAGGAAGGTTTTTCAATGAAGGCAATAAAAGAAGATCCAATTGCAGAAATTTTAAAAAAAATAGCACCAGGAACACCTATAAGAGAAGGACTAGACAATATATTAAAAGCAAGAACAGGAGCATTATTATTAATAACAGATAAGCAAGAAGTAATAGATGAAATTGTTGATGGTGGATTTAATATAAATGAAGATTATACCTCATCAAAATTATATGAATTAGCCAAAATGGATGGTGCGATAATATTAAGTGGAGATATGAAAAAAATATTATTTGCAAATGCACAATTAATACCATCATACCAAATACCAACAGTTGAAACGGGAACGAGACACAGAACTGCAGAAAGAACAGCAAAACAAACAGGAGAATTAGTTATAAGTATATCTCAAAGAAGAAATATAATAACAATCTTTAAAGACAACTATAGATATATATTAGAAGATACAGATGTAGTATTAAACAAAGCCAATCAAGCAATTCAAACATTAGAAAAATACAGAAAAGTATATGATAGTAAATTAAGTATTTTGAATGAATATGAATTTAATGATATTGTAACATTAGATAATGTAATATCTGTAATTCAAAGAGCAGAAATGGTAAAGAGAATTGTAGAAGAAATAAAAAAGAAAATATATGAATTAGGAGAAGATGGAAGACTTGTAAGCATGCAATTAGAGGAATTAATTGGGGGATTAGAAAAAGAAGAAATGCAATTAGTTAAAGATTATTTAGTTGCAGAATCGACATCAGAAGAAATAATAGAACATTTAGAAAATTTAGGACATGAAGAATTAATGAAACAAAGTACAATAGCCAAATTGCTTGGATATGAAAGCTTTGAAAATTATGAAGATTTAGCAGTATATCCAAAAGGATATAGAATATTAAACAAAGTCCCAAGAATGCCAAGTTCAATTGTTGATAATTTAGTAAAATCATTTAAATCATTTCAACATATATTAGTTGCAGATATAAATGATTTGGACAAGGTTGATGGAATTGGAGAAGTAAGAGCAGAAGCAATAAAGCAATATTTAAGAAAAATGCAAGAACAATTTGCTTTTGATAATTTAGTTTAGAATAAAAAATGTGAAATGTTTTTGAAAAATGTTGCAATTTAAAAAAATAAAATGTATAATTAGCTTCGTAAAATACAAAAGGAAGGATTATAAAAATGAAAAAATTAACAAACATTTTAACAATAATAGCATTGGTTGTTATTATAGTACTAATAGGAACAATATCATTTGGATATTACAAAAAAATAACAATGGAAGTAAAAAATCCAATAGTAACAATTGAAGTGAAAGACTTTGGAACAATAAAATTAGAATTATATCCAGAAATGGCTCCAGATACAGTTTCTAATTTCATAGCATTATCAAATCATGGATTTTATGATGGATTAAAATTTCATAGAATTGTAAAAGGATTTATGATTCAAGGTGGAGATAGTAATGGAGATGGAACAGGTTCACCAGAATTAAGTGATATAGGATTAGCAGAGGCTGGAACAGATTCAGATAAAAAATATTGTATAACAGGAGAATTTCTTGCAAATGGATATGAAAATAAAATAAAAAACACTGATGGGGTAATTGCAATGGCAAGAGCAGATTATACATCATATTCATCACAATTAACAACAGAAAGTTATAACTCAGCAGGTTCACAATTCTTTATAAATACAGCATCAAATACATCATTAGATGGAAGCTATGCCACATTTGGAAAAGTAATAGAAGGACTAGATGTAGTGCATGCTATTGAAAATGTTGAAGTAAAGGCATCATCAGAATCCACAGATTCTGACTCAAGTTCAAATACAGAAGTAAGTACACCAGTAAATGATGTAATAATATCAAAAGTTACTGTTGAAACATATGGAGTTGATTATGGAAAACCAAAAACATTAGATGTATGGGATTATTATGATTGGGTATATAAGACATATGGAATAAATTTAAAATCATATAATTCAGGAAAATAAAGAACAAATAGAAAATTATTAAATAAAAAAGATTTATAGTAAATGAAATTCATTACTATAAATCTTTTTTTTATTTTTTTTCAATCTTTTTTTCATTAGGAACAATGATGTTCTTTTTATTATTTTTTGGTTTTGGAGTTACATCTTTAATATGATTATAAACAGGTGAAATATCTAATGTTGAGCCATCTCCATCAACTATTTTGATTTTTTTATTTTCTTCTGCCATGAATTTATCCTTTCATATTATAAAATTATTTTATTTATGATTTATATTACCATAAAAAAATAAATAAAGCAAGAAAAAAACAAAAAATGATATGTGTATAAAATCCTAATTTTTTCTTGCAATTTCAAGCATAATATAGTAAAATAATACCATATGAAAGAGAGGAAATGCAAATGGCAGATAATCAAAATGAAAATAATAATTACGAACAAATAATTGAAGCAATACTATTTGCAGCAGGTAGAGTTGTAACAGAACAAGAATTAATGATTGCATTAGAAATAAGCCAAGAAAAAATAGAAAATATAATAAATAAAATGCAAATAAGATATGAAAAAAGTGGAATACAAATTATAAAAGTAGAAAAAGGCTATCAGATGTGTAGTAACCCTAAATATTATGAATACATATATCCAATAATAGATAAAAGAACAAAACCAAATTTATCAAATGCAGCATTAGAAACATTAGCAATAATAGCATATAATCCTAGAGCAACAAGACCAGAAATTGAAGCGATAAGAGGAGTAAACTCAGATGGAACAATTTACAAGTTATTAGAATATGGATTAATAGAAGAAGCAGGAAAAGCAGATTTACCAGGAAGACCAACAACATATAAAACAACCCAAGAATTTTTAAAAATGTTTGGATATACAGATTTAAATAAATTACCAGAACTTCCAAGATATAAATTAGACTCAAATAGACAAATTGTAATAGATGACTTGATTGAGACGGAGGCTCCAATGCCGAGTGAAAGAGAAGAAGTAAAAGAAAATCAAAAATAAAAAGGAGAAATATTAATGGAAGATAATAAAAACTTTGTAAAAGAAATAACAAATATAGATGAAAACTTTGCTCAATGGTATACAGACATAGTATTAAAAGCAGAACTTGCTGATTATACAGATACCAAAGGTTGTATAGCAATAAGACCATATGGATATGCAATTTGGGAAAATATACAAAATTATGCAGATAGAAAATTTAAAGAAACAGGAGTAAAAAATACATATTTCCCAGTATTAATACCAGAAAGTTTGTTACAAAAGGAAAAAGACCATGTAGAAGGATTTGCACCAGAAGTTGCTTGGGTAACAGAAGCAGGAGGAGAGAAATTAGACGAAAAATTATGTGTAAGACCAACATCAGAAACGATATTTACAACAATGTATTCAAAATGGTTAAAATCATGGAGAGACTTACCATTCGTATATAATCAATGGTGTAGTGTATTGAGATGGGAAAAAGAAACAAGACCATTTTTACGTTCAAGAGAATTTTTGTGGCAAGAAGGACATACAATACATGAAACATCAAAAGAAGCACAAGAAAGAACTTTACAAATGTTAAATATATATGCAGATATAGCTGAAAATCTTTTGGCAATACCAGTAATAAAAGGAATAAAAACAGAATCAGAAAAATTTGCTGGAGCTGATGAGACATATACAATAGAAGCAATGACATATGATGGAAAAGCATTACAGTCAGGGACATCACATTATTTCGGCCAAAATTTCACAAAGCCATTTAATGTATCATTTCAAAATAGAGAAGGAAAACAAGAATATGCATACCAAACATCTTGGGGGATATCAACAAGACTTATAGGAGCATTAATAATGGCACATGGTGATAATAGAGGACTAAAATTACCACCAAGAGTAGCACCAATACAAGTGGTTTTAGTACCAGTAGCAATGCATAAAGAAGGAGTAAAAGAAAAAGCTCAAGAAATATTTGAAGAGTTAAAAAATAAATATAGAATTGAATTAGATGACAGAGAAAAAGTATCACCAGGGTATAAATTTAATGATTGGGAAATGAGAGGAGTTCCATTAAGAATAGAAATGGGACCAAGAGATATAGAAAATGGAATTTGTATTTTAGTTAGAAGAGATACAAATGAAAAAATAGAAGTAAAATTAGATGAATTATCTTCAAAAATAGGCGAAATACTAGAACTAATTCAACAAAATATGTTTGATACATGTAAAAAAAGAATGGAAGCAAAAACAACTATTGCACATAATTTAGAAGAATTTCAAGCAAATATGAACAAAGAACAAGGTTTTATAAAAGCAATGTGGTGTGGAAATGAAGAATGTGAGGCAAAAATAAAAGAATTAACAGCAGCAAAATCAAGATGTATGCCATTTGAACAAGAACATATTGGAGATACATGTGTATGTTGTGGAAAAAAAGCAACAAAAATGGTTATATGGGGTAGACAATATTAATATAATAATTCACTAAAAATAGTTGTAAAAAAAAATAAAAATTGATATACTAATAGAGAAAGGATATAAAATATATCTAAAAAAACAAGAAAGGAATGTTGAGAATATGGAAGAAAACAATGTTGAAAATGAAGAAGTAAAAGAAATTGAAGAAGGAAATAATGGCATAAAAATAGCAAATGACGTAATATCAGTAATTGCTGGTGTGGCAGTATCAGAAGTACCAGGAGTTGCAAGCATGGCAGGAGGATTTGCAGGAGGAATTACAGAAGTATTAAGTGGAAAGAAAAACCTTAGCAAAGGAATAAAAGTTGATGCTGATGAAAAAGAAGTAAGAATAGATGTAAACATCATTGTGGAATATGGTTCAAGAATTCCAGATGTAGCTTATGAAATACAAACAAGAGTAAAAAAATCAGTTGAAAACATGACAGGATTAAAAGTTTCAGAAGTTAATGTACATGTACAAGGAGTAAAGACAGAAAAAGAAGTTGAAGAAAAAGAAGAAAATGAAGAAGTAATAGAAGAACAACAATAAAGTAAAAAAGGCATGAATAAAAAAATATCAAATTAATTTAATCATGCCTTTTTCATTTAAGATAAAAGAGAAAATAGTTGTAAAAACTATTTTGAGGAAGGAATGTGAAGAAAAATGAAATTTTTAGAAAAATTTGCACTAACAGTGTATTCATATATAGTATTAGTTTTAGCAGTAATAATGTGTTTGTTAGTTTTTAATTGGATTGATATTGGAACAGTAACAAAAACAGTAACAACAATTGCACAAGGAGATATTTCATCAAAAATAACATTAGTAATAAGTGCAATATTTATATTATTATCAATAAAATGTATATTCTTTGATTCAGATACAGAAGAAAAAATAAAAGAATCACAAGGAATATTATTAAAAAATGAAAATGGACAACTTTTAATAACAAAAGAAACATTGGATAATATGATAAAATCAGTAGTTTATAAATTTGACAATATTGAAAATTGTACACCTAGAATATCAATAGATGAACAAAATGAAATATCAATAACATTACAAGTTGTACTAAAAGATGATGTTATAATAAAAGATTTGGCAAATAGATTACAAACAAAAGTAAAAGAAGAAATGAAAAAAACATCAGATTTAGATGTAAAAAATGTAAATATAAAAATTATAAATATGAGTAAAAAACAAGAAGAAACAAAAGAATAAGCAATAACAAATAAAAATGGAGGTATAACATGGAAGGATTTAAAAACTTTTGGAACCAATATAAAGGGGCAATTATAGGAATAGTTGTTGCTATATTAATACTTTGTACAAAATTATATGACCTAATAATAGGCTGTGTTGTAATAATATTAGGAGCAATGGTTGGAAGTTATGTACAAAAAAATAAAGACATTGTAAAAGAAAAATTAAAAAACTTTATAGATAGACTTTAAAATATAAAAATTTAGAAGGGAGAATGCTAGAAGAAAAGTCTAGCATTAAAATTATGAAAAGATCAGCAATTAGAGAAGCAGCATTTAAACTAATATATAGTTTTGAAATTCAGGAACCAGAAAATTTAGAAGAACAAATTGATTTATATTTAGAATGTGAAGAAATAACAGATAAAGAAGCAAAAGAATATATTATAGACGCAATTAATGGAATAAAACAACATACAGATGAAATAAATAATTTAATAAAAAAGAATCTAAAAGCTGATTGGACACTAGAAAGAATTTCAAAAGTAGATTTTAGTATATTAAAGCTTGCTATTTATGAAATAAAATATAAAGAATTACCATATAAAGTTGCAATAAATGAAGCATTAGAGATTTCCAAAAAATATGGAGAAGAAACATCAAGAAACTTTATAAATGGAATACTTGCAAGTGTTGTTAAGGAGCAAATTGCCGAATAAGGGTAAGGAGATAACAAATGAAATATAATGCAGTAACGGTAACACAATTAAATAAATATTTAAAAGATAGATTTGATGAAGATGAGAACTTAAATGCAATACTAGTAAAAGGAGAAATATCAAATTTTAAAAATCATTATACAGGACATTTATATTTTACTTTAAAAGATGAGAACTCCTTAATAAAATGTATAATGTTTAAAAGTTATGCAGAAAAATTAACATTTAAACCTAAAGATGGAATGAAAGTTATGGTATTTGGAACTGTATCTGTATTTGAAAGAGATGGAGTATATCAAATATATGCAAAATCAATGATGGAAGATGGTATAGGAGATTTGCATGAACAATTTGAACAATTAAAGGCTAAGCTTGAAAAAGAAGGCCTTTTTGAGCAATCTCATAAAAAGATAATACCATTATATCCAAATGTAATAGGAGTTTTAACATCTCAAACAGGAGCTGTTATAAGAGATATAATAAATGTTTCAACAAGAAGAAATCCAAATGTATATATAAGACTATTACCAGTGCCAGTACAAGGTCCTGGTGCTGCAGAACAAATAGCTGATAAAATTAGAATAATGAATGAAAAAAAATTAGCAGATGTTTTAATAATTGGAAGAGGAGGAGGATCATTAGAAGATTTATGGCCATTTAATGAAGAAATTGTGGCAAGAGCAATTTATGATTCTGAAATTCCAATAATATCAGCAGTAGGACATGAAACAGATTTTACAATAGCAGACTTTGTTGCAGATTTGAGAGCACCAACCCCATCTGCTGCAGCAGAATTAGCAGTACCAGATATTTTTGAAGTTAAGCAAAAAATTATAAATTATCAAGATAGAAGCAAATTAGCATTAAAGAAAAAAATAGAAATCATGAAATTAAGATTTGAGAAAATAATGAAATCCAGAATATTTACAGATCCAATGAGAAAAGTTATGGACAATTCTATAATATTAGATGATTATATGAAAAGATTAGAAAATGCGATGAAAGAAATAAAAACAGAAAAGAAGAATAAATATACAGAATTAGTAACAAAATTAGATTCTATAAGTCCATTAAAAACATTAATTAGAGGATATAGTTTAACAGAAAAAGATGGAAAAATTATAAAGAGAGCTACTCAAATAGATAAAGGTGATATAATTACAATAAAGTTTTCTGATGGAGAAAAAAATGCGGAAATTTTATAAAAAAGCTTACAAAAAAGATATATAGAGAAAGGAAAAAAGAAAATGGAAACAAGAGAAAAACAAAATTTATTAACTATGATAATAATTGTTGCATTTTTAGCAATTGCATTAATTGTTGGTTTTATAATATATCCAGAAATAATAGAAAACAACAAATCAAATTCATTAAATAGTCAAAGTACAAAACAAACAGAAAATACAAACATAACTACAAATTCAACTCAAACTACTAGTACAACAAATACAGAAACAACTAAGACAGAAAGTACTAGTACAGCTTCAACAAATGGATATGTAGGAGAAGAAGAAAAAGAAAGTGATGCAAGTCAAACAACTAGTACATCACAAACAAAAGAAGAAAAAGCAATAGAACTTGCCAAAAAAGAATGGGGAGAAAATGATTCAAATGTTACATATAATGTAGAACAAAAAGAAGGAAATGTTTATTATATTGCTGTAAGATTAAATGATCAAGTTCAAAAATGGTATGAAGTAAATACTGAAAAATGGACAATACAAGAATATTAGAATAATATTTTTGAGAAAATTCGTAAATATTATGATATTTTGAAAAAAGGCAAGGAGATGAGGATCAAGAACATGAAAGTTTATGATTTAGCAAATGAATTAGCAGAAGAAATAAAGAAGTCAGAAGAATATGTAACATATAGAACTGCAAAAGAAGCTATTAACTTAAATTATGAATTAAAGAAAAAAATTGATGAATTTGAAAATGCAAGATATGAAACTCAAATAATAGCATTACAAACAGGAAAAGATGATGAACAAAAAATGAAACATGTTCAAGAATTATATGGAGAACTTATTCAAAATGAAGAAGCAAGTAAATATTTTGATGCTGAAATAAGATTTAATGTATTAATAGCAGATGTAAATAAAATAATAGGAAATGTAGTCCAAGAACTATTAAAATAAGAATTGAATTTATAATGTAATTAGGAAATTTTAATTATAAAAGAAAGGTAATAATTAAAAATGATACTAATTATAATAATTGCACTTATTTCAAGTGTAGTAATGATACTATTAATGCCAATTAATATTAAGAAATTAAATAAAATTGCAATAGATAAAGAATTAAATAAAATTTCAGAAAAATATCCAGATAATATAGAAATTTGTAAAGAAATATTAAAAAAAATGGAAAATGAAAAAACGCAAATAGAAGAAAATATTGAATCAGATTCAACATTATATATTGCGCTACAAGATAAAATATATTTAGGAAATATGCATGGAAGTTTTACAAGGATTCAAACAATTGCACATGAATGCCTACATTCAATACAGGACAGAAAAGTCTTGATTTTTAATTTTATTTTTTCAAATATATACATATTATATTTCATAATATCAAGTATATTAATAATCATAAAAAAACTACCAAATGAATTAGTTTTTTCAAATATATTATTAATAATAAGTATGTTATATTATGCTATTAGAATGTTTTTAGAAAATGATGCAATGACAAAATCAGAATATTTAGCAAAAGAATATTTGAAAGAAAAAAAGATACTTGATGAAGAAGAAGTGAAAAAAATCGGTAAAGGATTAGAAGAATTAAATAAAGGAGCTATAATAGCTACAAATTCAAGTTTATTTATAAAAATTATGTTAAAAGTTGCAGTTTTTAATTTATTAGCATTGATTTTCTAGGAAATATATGTTAAAATGTTCTAGTATTATAAATATGAATAATTAAACCGTTAGGAGGAATACTAAATGCAAGTAGTAAAAATAATATTAGTTGTAGTAGATTTAATAATTTGTTTAGCATTAACAATATTAGCCATGGTACAATCAAAAGATGATGCAGGGTTATCATCAACAATAACAGGTTCATCTACAAATAACTTTTTTGAGAAAAATAAAGGCAGAACAAAAGAAGGAATGCAAAAAAAATGGACTATTATATTAGGAATATCATTTGTAATAGTTACAATAGCACTTTCTATAATTTACATAGCATAAATTAACAAAAGCGGTTCAGTAGAACTGCTTTCTTTTATATATTAAATCATAATTTAGGAGGAAAAATGAGCAAAGAAGAAATAATTGGAACATATAGGAAAAATCAAAAAGGATTTGGATTTGTAAAAATAGAAGATCAAGAAGATGAAATATATATATCAAGAGAAAATTCAAAAAATGCTTTAAATGGAGATACTGTAGCAATTAAAATAATAGCAGAAAAAGAAGGAGATAAAAAGCAAGAAGGTAAAATAGTAAAAATAGTAAGACATGAAAAAGATACAGTAGTTGGAACTTTTCAAAAAAGTAGAAATTTTGCATTTGTTGTTCCTGATGATAAGAATTTTGGAACAGATATATTTATATCAAAAGCTAATTGGGGAAAAGCAAGAGATAAGAAAAAAGTATTAGTACAAATTTTGAAATATCCAGAAAAAGGAAAAAATGCAGAAGGAAAAGTTATTGAAGTATTAGGCGGAATTAATGAAGCAGGTGTTGACATGTTATCATTAATAAAACAATATGAACTTCCATATAAATTTCCAGATGAGGTTGTTGCAGAAGCAAAAGCCTATGGAGATAAAATTGATCCATCAGATTTGCCAAGAAGAAGAGATTTGCGTAATGACATAATATTTACAATTGATGGTGAAGATGCTAAAGATTTAGATGATGCAATACATGTAGAAAAATTGGAAAATGGCAATTATAAATTAGATGTTCATATTGCAGATGTAAGTCATTATGTAAGAGAAAAAACAGAACTTGATAAAGAAGCATATTTAAGAGGAACAAGTATTTATATGTTAGGAAGAGTAATACCAATGCTTCCAAGAGAATTATCAAATGGAATATGTAGTTTAAATGCAGGTGAAGATAGATATACATTATCATGTTCAATGGAAATAACACCAAAAGCTAAAATAGTATCATCAGATATATATAAAGGTGTAATATGTGTAACAGAAAGAATGTGTTATACAGATGTTCAAAAAATATTAGATAGATCTGATGAAACAGTCTTAAAGAGATATGAAAAATATATTTCATATTTTGATTTAATGGCAGAATTAGCAAATATATTAAAAGCAAAAAGAAAAGAAAATGGATATTTGAATCTTGAAATTCCAGAAAGTAAAATAATACTTGATGAAAATGGTGTTGCAATAGATGTAAAAAAATATGAAACATATTTTGCAAATGAAATAATTGAACAATTTATGCTAATTGCAAATGAAACAGTTGCTGAAAAATTTTATTGGTTACAAGCACCATTTATATATAGAAACCATGAAGCACCAGATGTTGATAAAGTAAAAGAGTTAAATAAATCATTATATAATTTTGGATATAAAATAAAAATTTCAAAAGAAGAAATTATTTATCCAAATGAATTTGCAAAAATTCTTGAAGATGTAAAAGGTAAAGACGAAGAAAAAGTAGTATCAAATATAATATTAAGAACTTTGAGAGTTGCAAAATATGAAGCAGAAAATAAAGGACATTTTGGAATTGCAAGTAAATATTATTGCCATTTTACATCACCAATAAGAAGATATCCTGATTTATTCATACACAGAATAATATCAAAATATTTAGATAATGATTATTTAGTAAATGATTTTTGGATTAAGAAATATGAAAAAAGAGCAGAAAAGAGAGCGGAAAATTGTTCAGAAAGAGAAAGAGTTGCAACAAAAGTAGAAAGAGAAGCAGAAGATATTAAGAAAGCAGAATTCATGGAAAGTAAAATTGGTGAAGAATATGAAGGAATTGTATCATCTGTTACTAATTTTGGAATATTTGTTGAACTTGACAATACTGTTGAAGGTCTAATTCGTTACGAAAAATTAGGTGATGAATATTTTATTTACAATGAAGAAAAGAGACAAGCTATTGGTGAACATACTGGAAAGGTTTATCAAATTGGAGATAAGGTTAAAATTAGAGTTGCTAATGCTAGTAAATTAATGAGACAAATTGATTTTGAGATATGCTAGAAAGTTTTATTTGAAGTATTGAAAAAGGCTAATTAATATGCTATAATTATGTATACGAATGGAGGAAGAAAATGGATGATATTAGATATGTGTCAAAAGAAGAAGCATTAAAAGCAGTAAAACAAGATGGAAGAGCATTAAAGTATGCAAGTAAAGGATTAAAAGGAAATAAACAAGTAGTATTAGAAGCTGTAAAGCAAGATGGAACAGCATTATTCTACGCAAGTGAAAAATTACAAGGAGATAAGGAAGTAGTATTAGAAGCAATAAAACGAGGTGGACGATTAGACGATGTAAGTAAAGAATTAAGAGGAGATAAAGAAGTAGTATTGGAAGCAGTAAGACAACATGGAATGGACTTAGACTATGCAAGTAAAGAATTAAGAGCAGATAAAGAAGTGGTAATAGAGGCAGTAAAACAACATGGAACAGCATTATGCTATGCAAGTGAAAAATTACAAGGAGATAAAGAAGTAGTACTAGAAGCAGTAAAACAAGATGGCTGTGTATTATACTACGCAAGTGAAGAATTAAGAGCAGATAAAGAAGTAGTATTAGAAGCAGTAAAACAAGATGGAATTGCATTATACCACGCAAGTGAGGAATTACAAGGAGATAAGGGAGTAGTATTAGAAGCAGTAAAACAAGATGGAATTGCATTATACTACGCAAGTGAAGAATTAAGAGCAGATAAAGATATACAAAAAGCACTAAAATCACAAGATTCAGAGAAAACGGAAGAAGCTTTAAGCAATATGAGCTTAGAACAATTAACAAATATATTAGATAAAAATAATGCGAGCATAAAAGCAAATGAAGAACTAATAAAGAGAATTTTAGAACAACAGCAGGTAATAAAAAAACAAGAAGAACAAATACAAAATTTAAGAACACAAATCCAACAAAAGTAAAAATGTTTTATAGTATTTATATAGAGAAAGGAAAAAAATAATTCACAGAGTTTATATAAATATTATAGTAAATTTCAAAGAAAGGAAAAATTCGTATAATAAATATATTTTTATTATACGAGGATAGAAAATGAATAACAACAAGTTAAAAAATTATAAGTCTAATAGTATAACTAGAATAACAGAAATTTTTAAAACCATTTTTTCAAGGAAGAGAACAGAAAAAAGTAATACAGATGAAGAGCAAAGTGCAGTAATAGAAAATAATAAAAGACAAAAGTTTTTAGAACAAATTGAAGATAAAAGCAATTCAGCAAGCAAAGTAGCAAGAAAAGTTGAGATGTTAAGTAAGATAGAGAATGACGAAAATAAATTAAAAGAAATGTCTATTGAAGAGCTAAAAGAATTAAGTATATATTATAATGAGATTATTGAAAGAAATAATATTATTATAGAAAAATTAAAAAAATCTGCATAAAATATAAATTATGTAACAATAAAGGAGATGTTAGCCATCTCCTTTTATATTTTCTAAATCCATTCACCATATTTCTTAATATAAATCTTTTTAGCAATAACTGCAACAAAACAATACAATATTGGAACACCAATAATAACTAAGAAATCTTTAGCAGCAAGAGCGGTAAGACCAATTGCACGACCTATAAAAGTAAAAGGTATAATCATAGCAATAATACAAATTGAAATTGATGAAAAGTAAACAGCTTTTGAAGCATGACTCTCTTTAAAAGGAATCTTAGCAGTTCTAATAACATGCATTCCAACAAGGTTTGAAACAATACTATAAATAAACCAAATAGTTTGGAAAATTGCAGGTTCATGAATATCATAAGTAAACCAAACTAAAGCAAAAACTATTAAATCAAAACATGAACTAAGTGGTCCCATAAATAGCATAAAATTTTTTAGACTTTTTACATCAAACTTTTTAGGTTTTTTCAAATATTCTTCATCAACATTATCTAAAGGTAAAGTCAATTGACCGAAATCATATAATAAACCCTCAACTAAAAGTTGAATTGGTGTTTCTGGTAAAAATGGAAGAATAACACTTGCAATAATTACAGACATAACCTCACCAAAATTAAAGCTTGCAGCAAGTTTAATATATTTCATTAGATTTGCATAAGTATGACGACCTTCTTTTACACCATCAAGTAAAACATGTAAATCTTTCTCAAGTAAAATAATATCTGCAGATTCTTTTGCAATATCAACAGCTGTATCAACAGAAATACCAACATCAGAATTTATAAGTGAAGGACTATCATTTATACCATCACCCATATATCCAACAACATTTCCAGTATTTCTTAAAAGTCTTACAATACGAGCTTTTTGAATAGGAGAAAGTTTTGCAAAAATATTTGTCTTTTTCAATAATCTTTTTACAGCAATATCTTGTAATTTATCAATTTGACTTCCAATAACAATTTGTGGTGATTTAATACCAACTTTATCACAAATACATTTTGTAACTTCAACATTATCACCAGTTAAAACAATAACTCTAATTCCATTTTTATTAAGTTTTTCAATTGATGATTTTGCACTTTCTTTTGGTGGATCAAGAAATCCTATAAAACCAATTAAAACCATATTTTTTTCATCTGATACTGTAAATTCAGAAGCTTTTTCTAAATTATTTTTTTGACAAACAGCAACAACACGAAGTCCCTGTTTGTTTAAATCTTTAGTAATTTTTTTGATATTTTCTTTAATTGCATTTGTTATAGGAGATACATTACCTTGATAATCAACCATCGTAGAAATACCTAAAATTTCTTCGACAGCACCTTTTGTAATCATTTGAGTTTTTTGACCATCACTAACTATAACAGAAAGACGACGTCTTGCAAAATCAAAAGGAATTTCATCAATTTTTGTATATTTTTCTGATAATTCACTTAAACCATGTTCATTTATATGATTTATAACAGCTTCATCAATATTACTTTTCAATCCAGTTTGAAAATAACTATTTAAAAAAGCATGTTTTAAAGTTCTAATATCTTCATTTCCATTAATATCAAGATATTTTTCAAGAACAATTTTATCTTCAGTTAATGTACCAGTTTTATCTGTACATAAAATATTCATTGCACCAAAGCTTTGAATTGAATCAAGCTTTTTTACAATTGTTTTCTTTTTTGACATTCGTAAAGCACCTTTTGATAAACTAGATGAAAGTATAACAGGTAATAGAAGAGGTGTAATACCAATTGCAATAGCAACAGCAAATGTAAATGATGTTATAATACTATGTTTTTGAACTGTAAGTATAAAAACAATAGGTATTAAAATTAGCATAAATTTTATTAATAATTTACTTATATTTTCGATACCTTTTTGAAATGCTGTTTTAGGTTTACCAGAAGTTAGTGTATGAGATACTTTCCCAAAATAAGTATCATCAGCAGTTAATACAACAATACCTTTAGCACTACCACTAATAATATTTGTTCCCATAAAACATATTGTATCAATATCTGAAAGATTTTCTATATCAGTATCAAAATCAAGTTCTGTAGTATCAAGTTTTTTTATTGCATCAGATTCACCAGTTAAACTTGATTGACCAACATATAAATCTTTTGATTCAATAATTCTTAAATCAGCTGGAACCATGTCACCAGCTGAAAGTAATATAGTATCACCTAAAACTAAATCTTTAAAAGGTAGTTTTTCTTTTTTACCATTTCTTATAACTGTTGCAGTAGTTGAAACTAATTGTTTTAGTTTTTCAGCAGCCTTGTTTGATCTATATGAAGATATAAAATCTAATAAAGTGCTTATTGTAACTAAAACGAGAATTACAATAATATTTGCATAATTAGGATCTTCAGCTAAATAAACATCTGTGTAATATAATACACAAGATATTGCCAATAATATATTATTAAAAGGTGTAAATAAACTACGAAACAGGTAATTATACCATTTTTTTGGTTTTGTTTGTGTAACTTCATTCAAACCATATTTTTGCCTTCTAAATGTTATTTCATCATCAGATAGGCCACCTTCTTTTATTTTGAACTTTATGCAAAATTCTTCTTTGGGCATTTTACATAGATGCCCATAAATTTTATTGATGTCAACATCATCTTTTTTGTCATTTGCCATATTTTCTCACGTTCCTTTCATATTTATTATGTTTTTTCTTTTGAAATTTTAAACATATTTAATATACCACTATGAAAAATAAAATTCAATTGATATAAAAATTTTTTAAAATTCTTGACAAAAAAATGACATATTATATAATATAGTGGATAAGATAAAACAAAAGAGAGTCAAAAGGTTGAAAAAATAATTACAATTTTGGCTGTGCCAAAATTTTATTTTTTTTCAACTTAATTTGAGCATAAATAGTGTTCAAGCGTGACGAAGAAAGGAAAAAAGATAAAATGGAAAATCAAAACCCAGAAGAAGAAGCAAGAGTTGAGCAAATGATAGATGAACTAATGAGAAAAGCAAAAATAGCATCACAAGAATATATGAAATTAGATCAAGAAACAGTTGATAATATAACAAAAGCAATGTCAATGGCAGGATTAGAACATCATATGGAATTAGCAAAAATGGCTGTTGAAGAAACTGGAAGAGGAATATATGAAGACAAAATAACAAAGAACATGTTTGCAACAGAATATGTATATCATAGTATAAAACATGAAAAAACAGTAGGAATAATAAAAGAAAATGATGAAGATGGTTATGTAGAAATAGCAGAACCTGTTGGAATAATAGCAGGTGTAACACCAGTAACAAACCCAACATCAACAACAATGTTTAAATCTATAATAGCAGCAAAAACAAGAAATGTAATAGTATTTGGATTCCATCCATCTGCACAAAAATGTAGTGTTGCAGCAGCAACAATATTAAGAGATGCAGCAGTAAAAGCTGGAGCTCCAGAAAATTGTATATTATGGGTAGAAGAGCCATCAATATTAGCAACAAAATTATTAATGAACCATCCTGATGTAAGTTTAATATTAGCAACAGGTGGAACAGGAATGGTAAAATCAGCATATTCATGTGGAAAACCAGCATTAGGAGTAGGACCTGGAAATGTACCATGTTATATAGATAAAACAGCCAAATTACAAACATCAGTAAATGATTTAGTAATGTCAAAATCATTTGATAATGGTATGATATGTGCATCAGAACAAGCAGTATTAGTAGATAAAGATATATACCAAGAATTTGAAAAATTAATGAGAGAAGCAGGATGTTACTTTGTAAATCCAGAAGAAAAAGAAAAACTAAAAAATAGTATGTTTGACTCACAAAATGGATATAAATTAAAATCACATGTACCAGGACAAAGTCCAGCAACAATTGCAAGAGAAGCAGGATTTGAAGTACCTGAAGATACAAAAGTATTAGTAGTATATGAAGATGGAATTGGAGAAGGATATCCATTCTCTAAAGAAAAATTAAGTCCAGTATTAACATATTATATTGTAAATGATTCTGAAGAAGGAATATCAAAAGCAGAAAAATTACTAGAATATGGTGGATTAGGACATTCAGCAGTAATACATTCAGAAGATAAAGCAACAATATTAAAATTCTCAAAAACAATGAAAGCAGGAAGAATTATTGTAAATTCTCCATCAACACATGGTGCAATAGGAGACATATATAATACAAATATGCCATCATTAACACTTGGATGTGGATCTTATGGAAGCAACTCAACAACAGCAAATGTATCAAGTGTAAACTTAATTAATATAAAAAGAGTAGCAAAAAGGAGAGTTAATATGCAATGGTTCAAAGTACCTGAAAAAATATATTTTGAAGCAGGTTCAATATCATACTTAGAAAAAATGCCAAATATAGAAAGAGCATTTATAGTTACAGATCCAGGAATGGTTAAATTTGGATATGTTGATAAAATATTATATCACATTAGAAAAAGACAAAATCATGTACATTGCGAGATATTTAGTGAAGTAGAATCAGATCCATCATTTGAAACTGTAAACAAAGGATTATCTGCAATGAACAACTTTAAGCCAGATGTAATAATTGCATTAGGTGGAGGAAGTGCAATAGATGCAGCAAAAGGAATGTGGTTATTCTATGAAAATCCAGATGCAGATCCAGAAGGATTAAAATTAAAATTTATGGATATTCGTAAACGTACTTATAAATTTCCAAAAATGGGAACAAAAGCAAAAATGGTTGCAATTCCAACAACATCTGGAACAGGTTCAGAAGTAACATCATTTGCAGTAATTACAGATAAAGTAAAAAATAAAAAATACCCATTAGCAGATTATGAATTAACACCAGATGTAGCAATTGTTGATCCAGATTTAGTTATGAGTTTACCAAAATCAATCACAGCAGATACTGGAATGGATGTATTAACACATGCATTAGAAGCTTATGTTTCTGTTATGGCATCAGATTATACAGATGGATTAGCAGAAAAAGCAGCAGAATTAGTTGTAAAATATTTAAGAGAAGCTTATGAACATGGAGATAATAAAATTGCAAGAGAAAAGATGCACAATGCAAGTACAATTGCGGGTATGGCATTTACAAACGCATTTTTAGGTGTATGTCACTCTATGGCTCACAAAATAGGGGCAGAATTCCATTTACCACATGGTAGAATTAATGCGATATTATTACCTTATGTAATTAGATATAATGCAACAGAACCAACAAAATTTGTATCATGGCCAAAATATGAATATTATATAGCAAATGAAAAATATGCAACAATTGCTAGAAAGATAGGATTAAAAGCAGATACAGTTGAAGAAGGTGTAGATTCTTTAATTGCTGAAGTAAGAAAAATGAATGAAGAATTAAATATTCCAAAATCATTTAAAGATGCAGGGATTGATGAAAAAGAATTCTTGGCTAAAGTTGATTTACTAGCAGATAGAGCTTTTGAGGATCAATGTACTACTGCAAATCCTAGAGTTCCTCTTGTTTCAGAAATTAAACAAATGTTATTAGATAGTTATTATGGAAAATAGAAAAGTTATAGAATAGTAAGAATTTTATGTTCTTACTATTTTTTTATTGCAGAAATACTTTTCAAAAAAAAATCAATATGCTAAAATAAAAGAAGCAAAAAGTTGAGAAATCGAAAGAGAAAATGAGAGGAAAACACTATGGAAGAAATGTTTGATATAGAAAAATTCAATATAATAAGTGATGAAGAAAATTATTACTTTTTCAGATCATTAGAGCCAGGAGACATAAAAGACCTAGAAGAAGGAAATATAAAAGATGAGAATGGAAATTATATAAGATTACGTACAGATAGAGAAAGATGGGAAGAAACACATAGTATAAATCCAAGATGGAATGCAGAAAGTCAAGTAACATTAGAAGAAATGTATAACCACATAAAAACACCATATAGTTTAGAAACAAATTGTATTTCATTATCAAGTAATGCCAATGTAGCAAGAACATATGGAGAAACATTTAGTGACAAATATGTAATGATAAAAGTTCCAAAAAAAGAAATGGGACAAAGAGTATATAATGCAGGGCAATATATGTTAGCAGAAATAGATAAAAAAGTACAAGAAAGAATAGCCCAAGGAG
>OGFF01001898.1_pt1 | contig 19964 bp, 22 predicted proteins | sample 1570751 | NCBI WGS metagenome assembly OGFF01 (sample SAMEA2581951, study PRJEB24529) | metagenome | biome: Human gut stool | place: China | collected 2011 | reverse complement strand
GCTGGCCCTCATGGACGCGCTGCCATTCGTCGCCGCTTTTTACCAGATAGCCATAATCGGTAAAAACACCATGCTCTGTGTTGGCAATATGCAGGCCAAAACGGGGCAGGAGAATCCCTGCTTTCCATTCCTCCGGCATATCCACCATGCCGGAACGGTTCAGATAGTAGTCACCCAACTGGCCCGTGCCGGTGACATCCGGCAGATGTACATAGTAGTCCACGTTGTCGGGGTAGTCGATGATCTGGCCGATACTGTGGAAGTCGCTCTGCGGGCTTGTCAGGGCGGCGTTCAGCTCCGAAAGCTCGGCTGCGTCCAGCTTTTCCAACCTTGCGGCAAGGAAGTTCAGTTCGTCCACGTCAGCGGACAGCATCAGATCGCGGGGCAGCTTAATGGGACGCTCCTGTGGGCTTCGGTAGTCGTACAAGAAAAAGTCCTGCGGATTGTCGGCACTGATCCCGATTTCCCGCAGGGCTTCTTGCAGCTTTTCGGTTGTGGTCGGCAAAGAAAACCAAAGGCCCTCTTTGCCTTGCTCATAACGCTGTCGGTTATGAAGCAGGATAGAAAACACTTCGCTCATTTGATCGCTCCTTTCATATTCATAGGGGTTTGGGGCTTTCCCCAACAAGCAAAATCCCCGGCCCGGCAGGGTGGCCGGGTCAGGGATTTATCGGAAGTGTGGCTACACTTCCTATGCTTGCTACGTTACTCCGTCAGCTCTTTTTCTCCACGCGGTAATTGACGTATTTCCCGCCGGTATCGGCCAAAAGCACCGTCCCGTCATAGGTTTTGCCGGTTTTCATGGAGCGCAGGCCCTTTACCTTTGCCTTTCCGTCTTTGAGCAGCGCGGCGGCGATCTTCGAGGTGAACGTCTTGCCCCGTTCCTCAAAAAATCGGTCATTCTTCCACATGACAAACTGGCAGGCCCGGTTTCCGCAGTAATAGTTTTTCTTGCCCTCGTAGACGGCTTCGCCACAGCGGGGACACTTGCCAATAACAACACGCTCGGTCTGAAACAACTTTTGCGCGTCCTCGCTGATCTGCGAATACCGGGAAATCAGGCCCCGCGTCATTTCCTCAATGCCCGCCATGAAGCCCTCCGGGTCGGCCTCGCCCTTAGCAATGGCCGTCAGCTTGGTTTCCCATTCCGCCGTGAGCTGGGGAGAAGTCAGCACATCCGGCAGGACGCACACAAGGTTGTGGCCGTCCTTGGTGGGAAGTAGCTGTTTGCCTTTGCGTTCCACAAAGCCCATCTGCACCAGCTTTTCCAGAATGGAAGCGCGGGTTGCCGGGGTTCCCAAACCTTGGCGCTCGGCGTCCTCCGGCATATCCTCGGCCCCGGCCCGTTCCATAGCGGATAGCAGCATATCTTCGGTGTAGGGCTTGGGCGGCGTGGTGAAATGCTCGGTGATACTGGCCTCCACCGGGTCAAAGGTCTGGCCCTCGGTGATCTCCGGCAGCTCCCGTGCCAGCTCCGGCGCGTCCTCGTCGGCGTCGGTCTTGAACGACGCCTTGAAGCGGCGCTCAATCTCTTTCCAACCGGGGGTGAGAATGGTTTTTCCCTTGGCGGTGAACTCGTTCCCGGCGCAGGTGAATGTGGCGGTGACAGCCTCATACACATGGGGCGCGGCCACGGCACACAGCAGCTTGCAGCACACAAGGGACAGCAGTTTCTTTTCGCCCTCGGTCAGCCCGTCAAAGCCTTTCTGCACAAACTCCATCGTGGGGATAATGGCGTGGTGGTCGAACACCTTTTTGCTGTTCAGTACCCGGCCAAACTGCGGGGCAATGTCCAGCCCCGCTGCAAAGGAAAGCAGCGGCCACAGGCCGGACACGATGCTTTCCGCCGTGGGCTGCATATCGTCGGTAAGATACTGACTGTCGGTGCGGGGATAGGTCAGCAGCTTCTTTTCATAGAGCGATTGGGCGTAGTCCAGGGTTTGCTTGGCCGTGTAACCGAACACCCGGTTCGCCTCCCGCTGCAAGGTGGTCAGGTCGTACAGTTTGGGCGGGTTCTCCGTCTTTTTCTCCCGCACCAGGGATACACACACGGCCCGCTGCCCGTCACAGGCATCCCGGATGGCCTGGGCGTCCTCCGGGGAAACAATGCGGTCGCTGACCGCCTCGGCCCCCTCCAGCGCCAGCCGCACATAATGGTATTTCTCCTTGCGGAACAGGACGATCTTACTGTCCCGGTCGGCCAGCATCGCCAGGGTGGGCGTCTGCACCCGCCCAATATTTAACGTTCGATGATACAACACCGAAAAGAGCCGTGAGGCATTGATACCAATAAGCCAGTCCGCCTTTTGGCGGCAAAGCGCCGATTGATACAGCGGGTCATAGTCCGCGCCGGGGTGCAGGTCGGCAAAGCCCTCCCGGATTGCCGCATCCTCCATCGAAGAAATCCAGAGACGGGAGAAAGGCTTGGAACATCCGGCAGCCTCATAGACCAGCCGGAAGATCAGCTCGCCCTCGCGTCCCGCGTCGCAGGCGTTGACCAGTTCCGTCACATCGGGGCGCTCCATCAGGGAACGGAGAATGTGGAACTGGTCAGCCTTTTCCTCGGACACCACATAGTGGAAGGGGGCGGGCAGGATGGGAAGGTCCTCATACCGCCACTTCTTATAGCGGTCATCGTAGGCGGCCGCGTCCGCCAGTCCCACCAGATGACCAATGCACCAGGAAATGAGCCAGCCGCCGCCTTCAAAATAGCCATCGGCCCTGGATGTGACACCCAGGGCCGATGCGATACTCTTTGCTACACTCGGTTTTTCGCAGATCACCAATTTGCTCAATTCTGCTCCTCCTGTTCTCCCTGTTCAGGAATGTCCTCGTTTTCGTATTCCTCGTCCTCGAACTCATAGTCGTCCGGGTCGGCGCTGACCTTTGCGCCCTGCTTGGGCTTGATGAACTTGATGTAGGCGAAGGCTCCGCCACCGCCCAGAGCCGCCAGCAGCAGGATCAGCACCAGGGCGCCGCCGCTGCCGGACTCCTTCTCCGGCTCCGGTTCAGGCTCCGGCTCCACCTCCGGCGCTTTCCCGGCACACTCGCTCATATTCACCGCGCAGACCGGACAGGCGGTATTTACCGCACCAGCCTGGCATTTCTCGGTGCAGGTACAAGCAGCTGGCTTTTCCTCCGTCTGTCCGTCCTCCAGCAGCGCCATCAGGTCGGCTTCATCCACCTGGTTCAAGAAGTGAACGGCGGTTTCCTTGTCCTCGTTGGCCCGGTCGATCAAGATGTAAAAATAGTTGCCCGCTTTCGTGGTCACGGTAATAAGCTGCTTGTCGCCGTAATAGTCATCTACCAGCGTGGCGTTGCCCTCTGGGGTTAGGGGTTGGCCCTCCGGCTCCATGCCCCCGGTGGCGGATTCCTCGGTGGGTTCCGGCGTCGTCTCGGCGGGCTCCCCGGTGTAATAGTCGCCATCCCCGCCGCTCGCAAAGGCGGTGACGGAGAGGGCCGTCATGCACAGGACCACCGCCAGCATCGCCGTAAACAGCCGGATCACTTTCTTATTCTTCATGGTCGCTGTCCTCCATATCGTCGTCGGGGTCCGCCGCTGCCTCTGACTCCATCATCCCGTCGGGCAGGGTGATAAGGCCGCTGGCGTAGGCCTTCAGGAAGGCGGTCAGCTCCTTGTTGTCCATGCGCACCGCCTTGACCATGCGGACGATCTCCAGGTTTTCTTCCTCGGTGAGCTGCGCCTCCAGTTCCCGAAGGCGCTTCTGTTGGGCGGAGATCTTCTCCTTCGTCTTTTCAATGTCCTTGCGGATCTTCTCAACCGTTGCCATGTGTGCAAAACTCCTTTCCAAATCGTTCTCTCCAGGAATAGTTCCGCCCCAGGCCCTTGACCGTTTTCAGGTTTTTCCGGGCGTTGTCCTCCAGCGCCAGGGCGCGGCGGAACAAATCGGGATGCTGCTCCCGCAGGGCGGTGATCTCGTCGGGTTTCATGCTGGGGCAGAAAAAACAGGACGATTTTCCCGGCTGGGGCAGCCCTGCCGCCTCGATCTGCCGGATGCAATCGTCCCGTGTCCATCCCCATTCCATCAGAGGATACCACTTGCTGTATTTTCGGTCGGCCAGGTCTCCCAGCAGCACCTTGTCGCTGCGGTAGCCCTCGCCTGCGTCGTAGCCGATGAATTTGACCACCCGTTTACCCGCCGCCCACACCTTTTGACACGGCGGATAATGGTTGCAGAACTTTTCCTGCGGCCCGATCTTGTGTTTCAGGGAACACCGCTTGAAGCCGTAGGCAATGGACGGTAGGCTGCAACTTTGCAGACATTCATCCTCCAGCGTCAGCCGTTTCCCGTCACGGGTGGTCTTATACACTCTGATAATGGGAGGCATCCCGTGGTCCTTCAGCCAGCGGTCCATCACCTCCAGATAGGCGTAGGTGTGGGGATGCTCTGCCCCCGTATCCGCAAAGAGAATCAGGTCCACCGGGATACGGTGCTGGTGCAGCCCGATCAAAAGGGCGGTGCTGTTGGCGCCGCCCCCATAGGAAACCATATTGATGCTTCATCACCTCCATCAGTTGTACGGCGGTCTGCCGTATGCGTAGAAATGGGACTGCCAGTAGCTCGTGTTCAGGTTGGAATACTGGATGGGGTCGCCGCAATGCAGCATCATCCCGTCGCCCACATAAATGCCTACATGAGATACGCCGGTTGTGTCGTAGGTGCCCACGAAGAACACCAGATCGCCGGGCTGGGGGTCGGATACTGGGGTGGAAATATTGTAGAGCCCCTGTGCGCCCAGCCGCCCGGTATTGCACAGGCCGCTGTTGGTCAGCACATAACTGACGAATCCGCTGCAATCGAAAGAAGTGCTGGGACTGCTGCCGCCCCACACATAGGGATAACCCAGGTATTTTTCCGCCTCGGTAATGAGGGTGTTGAACCGCTCGTCCGTCAGGTATTCAGCGGGAATCTCCCAGGCGGTGGGAGGGTTGTCGATGTACTTGTTCACATACCCGGAGGACGGGAACAGATCGGGGCGGTTGCCCAGGGTGGACATATAGGTGGCATACAAGGAAAGCTGTTCCTCGCCCATCATGTAGACAGGCACATGGGAGAGGTCGAAGTTTTCCAGCGTGACGGTGCAGATGGTCCAGGTATAGGGCACCCGAACCGTATAGGTGTTGCCCTCGCTGTCCGTCCGTGTCTCCGTCCGATAGCGGGTCTCCGTGGTCACGGTTTCGGTGAGAATGTATTGCTTGTCAAAGAGGGTTTGAAGGTCGCCCTGTACCTGGTCAATGGTGAACACCCCTTCATGGAGTGCCGACAGAATGGAGATCAGCACATAGGGGTCGTGCTCAATCTCGTCCAGATCAAAGTGATACTCGTCATAGTCGTGGGTGGCCTCGTAGGTATCCAGATACTCCCGCAATTCATCCTCTTTGGCGCAGTAGGCTTCTTCCGCCGCCAGCATGTCGGCATCCTCGGAGAGATAGGAGGACGCCATAATGTTGGACACCCCGCCGCCGAACATGGAGGAACAGGATTGCAGGGAGCCCAGCAGCATTACCAGCAGAAGACCGATGCCGCCCACGATCAACGCGCCCTTCCAATGCCGTTTCAGGAAAAGGGCGGTGCGCTTGGACTCCTGGGCGGTTTTCTTGGCCGCCTTTGCCGTGGTCTCCGCTGTTTTCCCGGCCTGGGCGGTCTTGCCCGCCGCCCGGTATGCCGCCGCATATTGCTTTTGCAGCTTCCGTTTCTGCCACAGGCGGGAGATGGGATTGGATGCAAGCTGGGGGTTCTCCGCCACGGCTTTCCGATAGTAGAAATCCGCATTGGCCTTGACCGCCGCCTGCTCCGCCTTTGCCGCGTCCCGCCAGGGTTTCAGCTTGCGTTCCGCCCGCCAGTTCTGGACACGGCGGTTTCCGTAGCCCACAGCCTTCTCAAAGCTACGTTCCCCCAGGTGGCCCGACTGGACGCCGGAATTTTCCTGCTCCACCTCTCGGACCTTGCCGTGGATGGCTGCGCCTGCCTCCTGGATGGGGCGGGACAGCGGATTGGCATGTTGGGGGGATGGCAGTTTGGATGGAACAGCGGTCTTTGCCGCGTCCAGCCGGTCCGCCGCCTTGTCCGACTTGCGGATGGCCCCTTGCAGCTCCGGCTTGGCCTGGTCCGCCTCGGAAAACTGCAATCGGGAGGATGGACGGCCCGCTGCCGCCTCGCCCTCCCGATAGGTTCTGCGCTGTTTCCGGCGCTTCTTCTTGGCTGCTGCCTGTTCCCGGTGCAGTTCCACACGATCCACTACTTTCCCAGCGGCACCCGCCGTGTCGCCGGAGGCGGAATGGTCCTGCTCCGGCGTCCGGTCAGAGGGATAGGTCGTCTCGCCCGTAACCAGATTGACGGATACTGCCCCGTCACGGGTCATCTTCTGCGCCTCCTTTTCGGGGGCTTTCCATTCTTTCAAGGTGCGTCACCTCCTGTTCCATAGGGGCAGATGTCGGCACACGCCCCGGTTTCGATCATGGCGATGTACTGGAAAATGGGATAGGCCTGGGGCGGGCAGACCGCGTTCCCCAGGGTTTTCAGCCGCAGCGCCCGGTTGTCCGTGTCCTCGGTCATGCGGGGGACTCCTTCGGGCTCGGCACGCCAAAGGATGCGTCCGTCCATTTCGGGGGGAATCCCATGAGCCATTCCACCCAGTCCGGGTTCAGCGCCGCTTTCTCGGAAAGGGGCTGCTCCTGCCGGATCACCTGAGCCGACAGGTTGGAGGACGGGGATTTGTCCCGGAAGGCCGCCGGTTTCAGGGTGGAACGGTAGCCCTCCGATGCTGCCGGGGTCAGATAGAACACCGCCGCCGACAGGGACAGGCTCCAGATCGACCCGTCCTTGTTCCGCTTGCGGAATATCCCATTGTCCGACAGGAACACATCCAGGCTGGCAGCATCCCGCCCCGTGGATTTGTCGGAGGCAAGGGGTGTGGGAAACATCAGCCGCGACGATAAAAGTTCGCTGGCGCTCATGCCATGCGCCGACGCCGCAAGCCGGAAATACGAATGGGAGAACAGCGTATCCCGCTTTTGCCAGGTCAAAGATCGTTTTGTCGAGCCCCATATTGATGAAGCCAGCAACATTTTCCCCAAGCACCCAACGGGGCCGCAGTTCGGCAATAACGCGGCACATCTCCGGCCACAGGTAGCGTTCATCCGCAAAGCCCCGCCGTTTTCCTGCGGTGGAGAAAGGCTGGCACGGGAATCCGCCGGAGAGGATGGTAATGGTTTCAAGTCCTGTTTTTTCAAAAAACGCCTCCTTCGTGAATGTGGTGATGTCGCGGAACTTCGGCACATCCGGCCAATGTTTTTGCAGGATGGAATAGGGATAGTCCGCCCACTCGCATTGACAGACCGTTTCAAAGCCCGCCGCCTCCGCCGCAAGGTCCAGCCCGCCGATGCCGGAAAACAGGCTGACATGGGTGAGCTTATTCATGGCTGATCTGCTCCCCAGGGATCAGCTCCGCCCGGAACCGCTTGATGACCGCCGCCTCCAATTCATCCTGACAAAAGTTGCTGTCAGCGGAAAGACCCAGCTTGCGGCGCAGCCTGTTCAGCGTCTTTTCATAGTTCCCGTATTTCTTTTGCAGTCGGAGAAAATCTTTCTCGTTCTGTGCCTGCGACAGACACTTGGCGATGCTGTACCAGGTTACCAGGAACATGTGCAGTTCGCTCACCAGCAGCCGGAATCCGCTGCCGGGGATCAGATAGTGTTCCTCCTGGCGGCCGCCGCCCGGTTCGGGTTCGTCGTCCTCACACTCCACATAGAAGGCGTCCAGCTCGCACAGCTCCCGCGCCTTCATCCCGGCAAGGTCCGCCTTGTCGCCGAACACCAGGTAACGGCCGGGAATGTTCCAGGCGTCAAACTTGTCATCGGCGATCTGGCCGTACCGCTTCGCCGCCGCAATGAACGCCTCCACATCCTCCCGGTCCTTGATTTTTCCGGCAAGGAAGGCAAGCTGATGAAGCAGCCCGTAGAGATGCACTTCCTCGTCGATATGTGCCTCATAGGTCTTTTCCTCGATGACATACAGCTTTTCCTGTTCCATATCCTTATCCCATCCTTTCCTTCCATTCCAGCCGCATTTGCCCATCATCCAGCAGCAGACGGATCACATTTTTGCCCTGGGGCGTAATCAAGGTCTGCTGTCCAAAATGCCCATATTTCCAGAAGTCCTTCACACGGAATAATCCGTTATTGGAGGGCTTGGCATAGGGCAGAAGGTATCCGGCCGGGCAGCGGTACAGAAATCCCGCGTCCATCAGGAAACGGCAAAACGCACGCTCCCCGATTTGCAGTTCTTTCGCCGTGGCTCGGATATTGGTGCAGTTTTCTTCATGGACAAAGGCGTCATAAAAATCTGCTTTCGGCCGCAGCCGTTCCACCTCGCCGGAGAGCTGCCGGTTTTTCTCATGCTCGGCAAGAAGCTGGTCGGCAAAAGCCAGCAATATTTCCGGTTTTTCCGCCGCCTGCTCCAGAAGGGAGGCAGTCATGTACCCGCCCGTCTTGCGGATCATGGGGAGAACTTCGTCAAACACCCATTTTTCAAAGCGTTCCGCACCAGGCAGCCGACTATGAACGATCAGGCGGTACACATCACCCTCCGGGATGAATGTCAATTCCTGTACGCCTCCTTCTGTAAGGGCGCCCCGTTTCAGGGCCCCCTTACAATGCGTATTGATGGCGTTCCTCGGTTTTGCATATCCCAGGGCTTTCGCAACATCAAATCCGCAAAACAGATAATTGCCGTTTTCTTCGATCACTCGGATGCTGCCAAATTCGCGGTTATTGAAAACCGCCATCTTGTTATCCATTCTGGTCCTCCTTTTCGTCGTCCACAGTTTCGTGTGCAACCTCGCTGGGCTTGGTGGTGAGCAATTTATAGAGCTCGGTGTCTTTCGGGAAGTCATCCGCAAAGGGCAGGATGACATTGTTGAAGAACAGCAGCCCGTGGCCCGGCTCGGAGTTGGTCACATAGGCAAGCTGCTCCGATGAAATGTTCAGCCGCTCCGCCAGTATCTTCCGGTCTCCCGCCGCCTGGTTGAGCATATAGATGAAGTCGCTGTTTTCCAGGATGTTTTCGATCTCCGGGGAGGAAAGCAGGTCTTTGGGGTTCTGGGTCGCCCCGGTAGGGATACCGCCCCATTTTCTGAACCGTTTCCAAATCTCGGCGCTGTATGCGGCGGTCTGTTCCTCCTTCAGCAAAAGGTGGAACTCGTCCACGAAATACCAGGTGGAGCGCCCGATAGCCCGGTTGATGGTAACGGTGTTCCACACCGCATCCTGAACAATGAGCATCCCCGGCTTTTTCAGGTTCTTGCCCAGGCCCTTGATGTCAAAGCAGACAAGGCGGTTGGAGATGTCCACGGTGGTACGGTGGTTGAAGAAGTTCAGCGAACCGTTCACATAGAGGTCCAGCGCCTGGGCCACTCGGTCGGCCTCCGGGATGTGCTGGGACAGAAGGGCGTTCATCAGGTCGCCCAGAATGGGCATATTCTCTGGCCGGGGATCGGCAAAGTAGGGCTGGTAGATCATCTGTACCGCCCGGTCAATGACGGTTTTCTCGATGGCCTCCAGCCCCGTCTTGCTGCCCATGATAAGCTCACAGAAGGACAGTACGAAATCACTTTTCAACGCCAGCGGGTTTTCTTCCTCGCTGTAATTGAGGTTGATATCCAGCGGATTTACATAGTCGCGGCTGTTGGGAGAGAGCCGAATCACCTGGCCGCCCAGCCGGTTCACCAGCGGAGAATATTCATCCTCCGGGTCACAGATGATGATATTATCCTTTGTGGTCAGCATGACATAGGTGATCTCCCGTTTGCAGCTCATGGACTTGCCGCTGCCCGGCGTGCCGAACACAAGACCGTTGGGACAACGGGACTGCTTGCGATCCAGCAGGATCATGTTGTTGGAAAGAGCGTTGAGGCCGTAATACATGGCGCCCCCGCCCATGAAAAGCTCCTGGGTGACGAAGGGGATAAATACCGCCAGCGCCGATGTGGTGAGGCTCCGTTCGATCTTGATACGGTTGAGGCCCAGCGGCAGCGAGGACATAAGCCCGTCCTCCTGCTGGAAGTCCAGCCGGGTCAGAAGGCAGTTATAGGTCTGGGCGACGCTGGCCGCCTGGGATACGGCGATCTCCAGCTTTTGACGGGTCTCCGCCGTGTGCAGCACCAGGAAGGTCATGTTGAACATTCTCTCGTTGCGGGATTGCAGGTCGGTGAGCAGGTCCTTTGCCGCGCCGCCGTATGTAGAGAGGTCCGAAGGAAGGATGTCCATATCGTAGCCGCTGCGCACCGCCCGCTTCTGCTCCTGTATCTTCATGGCGTCCAGGTCGGTGATCTTCCGCTTGACCATTTTGATGGCCTCGTTCTGGTTGATGCCCCGGATGTGCATGGTCACCATGATATGCCCGTCCGCCTCCATGAAGTCGGTGAGGATACGGTCGTGCATCTCGGGCGCCAGGATTTGCAGGAAGGACACCGCCCCGTACCGCCTGCCGATGCGGAAGGTGCGGGTCTCCCCGAAGTGGAAGGAGGACGGAGAAATGAAGTCCTTCACCGAAAGGCCGCTGGCCGGGAGCCAGTCCCATTCAAAGGCGAATTGCCCTCCCTCCGGGTGGAGGATGTTGTAAAGCAGCTCCAGCCGTTCCTTTCCGTCCAGCACATGAGCCGCCGCCCCCATGACCTTGAAGCGGTTCAGGGTGTCGGTCTCAATGCGGGCAAACCGCGCCCGGGCCGCAGGAAGATTCTCCGCCTCGATGGTCAGGGTGACATACTTGGTTTTCACATAGCCGTTGTTGCCCCGACGGTACTGCATCCGCAGGATGTCCACCGCCTCGTCCCGGATGGGGTCCAGGTCGTTGCCCTGCCGGGTGATGCCGAACATTTCATCGGCGGCGCTGCCTCCGCTGCGGCTGTCCAAAGTGACCTGGACGCCGATGGAGGGGTCGTAGCCGTTGTAGAAGTCGCAGAGGCTTTCAAAGATGCTCCGCTGGTCCTCCGGCCCAGCCAGGCGGTAATTCACATCCTCAAAGGCAATGGTCTTGGAGAAGGCGCCGCCCTCCAGCCTGCACAGACCGTCCGGGAACATATTCTGAAACGGGATGCTGTCCTGCACCGTATGGGCTTTTCCGTCGCCCTTCGCCTGCCGGATCACCGCCTCGATCTGCTTGCGCTCGGCACGGGTGAGCTTACGCTTTGCCGGTTTTTCTGCCTTTTCTCGCAATCCGCTTCACCTCCTGTTCCAGTTGGGATTGCCGCACCAGGGCGGAATAGAGATTGTTTGTCTGGTAGATGCGTACCTTCGGCCGGATGAATTTGTTCTGGATCAGATGCCCCAGGAACACTTCCAGCGGCTGCCCGTTCTTCTCATACATGGCGAACAGGAAAAAGGGCAGCATCACCAGGATCATGCACAGCGCCGCCGTGGTAGTTCCCAGGCTCGCCTTTGCCAAAAAGAAAAGCGGCACGCCTACCAGCGCCGCCGCTCCGAAACAGATCACTTGTCGTTTGGTCAGCCCGAACAGGACCTTGCTCTGTATCCGACTCAGGTCCTTCGGGATTGTTACATAAGCCAATGTTTCACACCTCCTTCTTCATCGGCGCATAGTCCTTAAAATCTGATACGGAATGAAAAATCCGTTTATTATTTACCCATCTTTGCAGATGGCGGGTAATGCGTGGAGCCGTGGGACGCTCATAGATCATCACATAGGGATCATATCCCAATGCCCGCAAGGTGTTTACCCGGTACAAATCCTGTTCATGGGTGCTGCCGTAATTGGTCAGGACATAGACACGGCGGTTTCGGTCGCTCTTTATGGAAGTAAGTTCACGAAAGCGACGGAAATACTCCGTCAGGTCCTCGTCCGGTTATCCCATGCGAAATGCACCGCTTTTGTCCGCACTTTGTTCAGTAGAGATACATTATCACGGCTGATAAGGCGAATATCGAGCCCCTGGGTAAAGTCCACCAGCGCCCGGCTCTCAATTAGCTGTTCAATGAGCCTTTCATGGTCGGGACAGGCAAGCAGGTTCGGGTCCATCAGTTTGATTTCTTCCTCACCATTCCAAAACTCGGAAAGATCAGCCACCCGGACGCTCCTGCGCCCTTCTTTTTTGCTGACAATACAAAATCCGCAGTTCCTTGGACAGCCACGGCTTAAAAAGCCGTAGGCTGTACCTAAAAACCGCGGATATAGAAAATAGTCCGGCCGAATATGCTCGATCTCATGCGGGAGGTTTTCGCCGGGGCCGTAACCTGTACCGCCCTGGATGACCTTATCCGCATTGCTCACCTGTATGGTGTCTTTGGAATAGGTGTCTGTAAATACCCGGCTTTTATAAACAAGGTCATATTGCTTTGCAGGGTCCCACCATTCCACCCGATCCCCGTGTCTGGTGTGATACTCCGAGAGCTTCATCAGGCACAGGTTGGGAAAATTGTGCGAGTCCACATCAATAAGGCCTACTCTCAAATATCTGCCTCCTTTAGTGGGCGCCGAACAGGGATTTTGCAAGGCTGCCGGTCTTGAACAATGTGTAGCACAGCAGAACCGTATAGCCCATGCACCCCCAGATGGCAGCGGATATGTTGTCGCCGGATGTGGAGATGCCCTCCACCAGCACGGCATAGATGCCCACGCAGATCATAATGAGGAAGGCCTGGAAGCCCAGGGCCAGCAGGGAGCGAAGGTAGTTCTGCCCCGTGGAGCCCCATTCCCGGTTGACCATCGTGGCAAAGGGAATCGGCCCTATGGAGGTGACCAAATACACCTCAATCATTCTGCCGTAGATCACCAGGAAGATACAGATGGAAAGAATCTGCGTACACAGCCCCACGAACACACTCTGGAACCACAGCCCCAGCAGGGCGCCCACGCTCCAGTCGGCAAGCTGGGTCTCCAGATTGCCCACCACGCCGGAAATGTCGATGCCTGCGTCCGAGATGATGACCCCCGCCGACTGACTGACCACATTCTGCGCCACATCGAACACCGCCATGACGATGTTCCAGGTGTTGGTGACGATCAGCACCGCGCAGAAGGTCTTGAAAATCCACTTGAAGAAAATCCAGGTGTCAAAGTCGTGGAGGTTATTTTTCTCGATGATGAGCTGGATCAGCTCGTAGCACATGACGAAGGTGAGGATGATGCCAGCGATGGGGACAATCACCGTTTCCGAGAGGTTTCGGATCATGTTGAAGATGCTGCTGTTCCAGGCGGCGGGCGTCATGCCGACCTCCCCGGCGATCTCGCCCACCTTTGTATTCAGGGTATCAAACATCCCGGTCAGGTTTGAAATGATACCGTCAATGAGCAGTTCCTTGAACCACTCCTGGATCATATCCAATATCAAGGGAGATCACCTCCTTTGCGGGGGCTCCCGCTATCAAGCGAAAGCCCCCGCCGGTTTTGGAGAATCATTAGGTGGTGGACAGCAGACCGGACAGCAGAGGGATCAGGGTGATGCCGATGAGGGCAACGCCGCCGCCCGCCATGAGCTGCTTGATGCCCTGGCTTTTGGAGGCAGGGTTGTCCTGGCCGTAACCTTCCAGAAGGTTGATGCCGCCCCACACGCACAGGCCGCCGCCCAGGGCGATGACCAGAGTCTGCAAAACGTCGATAGCGTTAGTAAAAAAGCTCATATTCACATTTCCTTTCGTTCAGTTGAATTGTTGGGTTGAAGGTCGGTGGCTTTCAATTCGTACAGATCGAAAGGCTCGTCCGGCTTCACAATGGCCGGTCTGCGTTTCATGTACCGTTCAATGTCAAAGGTATTTTTCTTGTCGGCGTCGGCAAGGTACTTGTAGCGGGGATGCTTCGTTATATCAAACTTGTCGCTGAAAAACGGCCGCACCCCTCGAAGCTGCAAGATACACTTGCCTCCGTCCATCACCGCAATCTCGTCCTGGGTCATCAGCTCCTTTCCTAATTTCTGATAGTTGAGGCCGTGGGAAACCTGACTGCCCCGGTTCTCGGATTGATTGAAGCTGTCGATGGTCTCCTTGCCCAGCAGCTCCGAGATTTCTTTCAGGGTGGATTTCTCCTTGCCTCCCAAAAACAAGGTGGTGTCGCAGTTGCCCACAATGGTATCCGCGGCGTCCTTGTAGATGGTCTTTAACTGGCTTTGGGACTGCAAAATAATAGAAGCCGAGATTTCCCGGCTCCGGATGGTGGCGATCAACTTGTCGAAGTTGGGTATCTGCCCGATATTGGCGAACTCGTCCAGGAGGCACCGCACATGGACGGGCAGCCTGCCGCCGTACACGTCGTCGGCCTTTTCGCACAGCAGGTTGAATAACTGGCTGTAAATCATGGAAATGAGGAAGTTGAAGGTGCTGTCGGTGTCGCTCATGATGAGAAACAGCGCCGTTTTCCGATCCCCCAGGGTGTCCAGCTCCAGCTCGTCGTACATGGTGATCTCCCGCAGCTCCTGGATATCGAAGGGCGCAAGGCGCGCGCCGCAGGAAATATTGATCGACTTAGCTGTTTTGCCCGCCGCTAATTTGTATTTTTTATATTGCCGCACGGCGAAGTGATTCGGCTCCCGCTGCGCCAGCTCCTTGAAGGCCAGATCCACGTTGTTCTCAAAGGTCTCATCGTCCTCGCGCACCTCCATGGCGTTGATGAACTCGATGAGCGTGGCGAAGTTCTGTTCCTCCTCGGGGGCTTCGTAGTGGATATAGCCGATGAGCGCCGTGTAGAGCAGCGTCTCGGCCTTCTGCCAGAAATCGTCCCCGGATTTGCCGTCGCCCTTGGTGTTGGCGATGAGCGTCGTTACCAGTTTCAGAATATCTTTCTCAGAATGGATATACGCAAAGGGGTTATAATGCATGGACTTCTTGAAGTTGATGGAATTGAATATCTTCACCTTATAGCCATTGCGGAGCATGAGCTTTCCGCACTCCACGGCGATGCTGCCCTTCGGGTCGGTGACAACGTATGAACTGTGTAATTGCATGAGGTTTGGCTTAATGAAAAACCTCGTCTTGCCGCTGCCGGAGCCGCCCACCACCAGCACGTTTTTGTTCCGCGCCGTCTTGGGGTCTTTGGGACGGTTGGACATCATGAGCCGCTCGGTCTGGGTGAGAATGACGTTGTTCTCAAACTTCGGATCGACGTAAGGGGCGATATCCTCGGGCTTGCCCCAACGGGCAGAGCCGTATTCCAGATTCTTGCGGAATTTCTTGGCGTTTTTGCCCTTGACGTACACGATAAGACGAATGAGCAGGGCGGCCGCAACGCCCACGCACAGGTCGATGGGGTGGAAGCTGGGTACTAATGAGGAAAAAGCAGTGGCGAATCCCTCCATGAGGTGCAGCGCCTTTCCCGAGAAATCCATGCCGGGGGCAAGCCTCCACGCCTGCCCCAGCTTGGTGGCAAAGAGGGCGATAAAGACATACGGGATATTGGGCAGCAGGAACTTCTTGATATTCAGAGGTTTCTTCATATCGTGATGCCCCTGTTCTGATTTCGGGATTTACCCGGCGTAATGGCCTGAACCTTCGCCTTGAGTGCTTGCAGATGCGCCAGCACGGAGGGACGGTTCTGCGCTTTGGCGGCGCGTTTAAGCTCATATGCCGTGTATTCCTTGAACGCCGCTGTCAGTGCGTCCGCGTCCCTCGCCTTAAAGAACACAAAGTATTTCGGCGGTGAAACGCTGCGGTCTTTCTTAACGGCAAAATCCACGCCGTATTTCCGGGCTATGCGCTCAAAGCCTTTGATATTGCTGTTGGTGATCTCAATGTTGGATACACCCTGATTCTGCCCTATGAGCTGCTTCACCGTCTGCTTGCCGCTGGGCTTTTCGGGCGCGGCACGCGCCTTTTCCATGGCTTTGCTCTTCTTTTCGGAAAGATATTTATCCATCCCGGCCTTCAGCTCCCGTGCGGTCAGCTTGACGGCGGAGATGATCAGAGTGACAGTTCTGTTTTCAATTTCTTCCTGCATGAGTTTTTCCTCCTTCCGTTCGCATTGGGAGTGATGGTATCATCGCTCTGTCGCCGGAGCGGCCTTGCCTTTGCCCGCTGCCTTTGCGGGCTCGGTGGGGATCGCCATGATCTTGCTGCCCATCTTCAAAAAGGCTTCCGGCTGACGGAACTTTTCCTCGTATTTCTGTTGCAGCTCCTTCGGCAGAGACGCAAAGTTCTCATCCCCCAGACCGCAGATGAAGAATTTACCGGCCACAATATCGTAGATATCGCCGTCCCCGTCCCGCAGGGCGCGGTTCAGGGGCTTGCCCTCCAGCTTGGCTTCCTCCCCGCAGATCAGCGCCACGGGGTCGTCATATGGGTAAATCGCTTCGATATAGCCGTCCACCGCCTTCTGCAAGGAGGCAAGGTCGGAGCCGATGCGCTCCACGCGCGGGTACTGTCCCGGCTCCACCATGAGCACCTCGATGGTATCGTCCGGTGCTCTTTCAGCGGAGATTTCCTTGCCGTCATTGCTCTCAAACTCCACCTCCACGAAATTGTCCGCATCCAGAATATGATCCCCGGCGTGCCATTGGTCGCTTACCATCTGTTGGGCTTCCTCTTTGGAAGATGCCTCCACGGACACGGTGAGCTTCAGCGTTTCGGTGATGGTCACGTCAAATTCCTTCATGCGCGCCGCCTCCCTCGTCAATTTCAGCCGGAAGAAAGGGAAAGAGCAGCTCCGCCACTGCCTTGACCACAGCTTCCGCTTCCGCAATAGACAGCTCGGTTTCTTCGCTGCCATCCTCCGTATCGGGTGCATCTTCATATGGGGCTTCGGGGCTTTTCTCAAGGTCATTGGCATATACGCAGCGTTCGTCGCAGCAGTCGCAATGGATGTGTACGTCGCCGTAGATGTTGATGGTTACGTTCATGGATAAACCTGCCTTTCTCAGCGCTCGTTTTGGCGCTGCTGTTTTTTCTGCCACTGCTCCAGCAGCTTGATGATGGTCTGCTGCATTTGCAGGGGCGTGTAGCTTCGGGGGAAATATTTGCGGAGGGTATCGCTGCTCAGCGTGATGCGCTCCTGTTCCTCCTTCTTTTCCTCGGACATGATGGAGCGCATGGCCTCCTTCGTGCATTTTCCCTCCCGGCTGAGCTTCTTGAGCCGCTGTGCCTGGGAAAGCGAGGGCGTGTTCTGGGAATAGTCCATTGCGTCCAGAAACTGCTTCTGCTCGTCATGGGTGAGATACGACAGCTCCACGGCGGGGCTGAACGCGATCTCCTTGCTGTCCACCTTTTTCTGCACCTCCGGCAGAAGCTCGGTGAGACGGATATAGCGGCGAACCTGATCTCTGCTTGTTCCGGCTTCAGCTGCTACTTTCTCCACAGACAACTTCTGTGCGATTTGCGTAGAAGTTGATTTTCCCTCCAAATCCACCCGTTTTCCCTGATGCTTCAACGCTTCCAGCTTCATTTTGTACGCCTGCGCCCGTTCCATGGGGCTGATGGTTTCCCGCTGCAAATTGCTGTCCACCATGAGGATCACCGCCTCGTCGTCGTCAAGATTGCGGACGATGGCCGGTATGGTTTTCAGCCCCGCAAGGTCTGCGGCATGGAGCCGCCGGTGTCCGGCTACCATCTCGTATCCGCCCTCCGGTGCGGGGCGGATGATGGCGGGGTTGAGGACGCCCACCTGCATGATGCTGTCGATGGTCTGCTGCATGAGCTCATCATCCGTCACCTTGAAGGGGTGGTTCTTGAAGGGACGAATCTCTGACAGCGGTATCTGCTGTACCTGTTCGTTGGGTTTCTGTTTCGGCACGGTCGCATCACCTCCTGAAAATGCCAAAGCCGCAGGCAATAACCTGCGGCTCAGATGAATCCCTCCGACATATCGTGACTGACAAGGCTTCGGTAGTAGTTCCCGATGGTCAGAGGGGCGTTATACAGCGTGGCTAAAAGATACTGGCGCATATTGCGGATGCGGGTGGTGTTTTCCTTCAGCCCGCCCACCACAAAGCGGATGTGCTCGCTGTTCAGCTTCAAAAACCGGCTCCTGACCACCTCGGCGGGCTTGTCGTCGCCGGAAATGCGGACGGAGCTCTTCGTCGTACAGACAACATCCACCAGCAGCTCCAGGATTTCTTCCAGCGTGTCCTGCTCGTATGGATAGTCTGTCAGGAGTGCGTCGTAGGCGATGTTCTCCGCAATAAGCTCTCTGTACCGCTCTCTCAGAGCCGCTTCGTTTCCTTTCGCTTCCCGCCCGTGATCCCTCCTGAACGAAGTGAAGGGAAAGGAATCAGTATCACTAAAATCAGTATCATTATTCTCAGTATTATTAGATCGTGATTTTAACGGTTCTTGATCCGTGATTTTCACTGCTCCTGAATCGTGATTTTCACGGTTCTGGAATCGTGATTCCGGGGAGGGGGTGCTACTGCCCGATGCGTTATCCACATCCTTCTCCACAAAATTCTTGACGTAGATGAGGTTGGGCTTGCCCAGCCCCTGCCGCTTGCGCTCGATGAGGCGGCATTTGCTCTCCAGCTCATGCAGCAGCTTTCCGGCCTTCTGGTCGGCGCAGCCCAGGGCGGTCATGACCTCCTCGATGGTGAAGATGATATACACACGCCCTGCCTGATCCAGCCAGCCGTTCTTGCAGCTCAGGCTCATGCGGTCAAGGAGCAGACCGTAGAGCACCTTGGCTTCTGCGGAAACGCTTCTGAACCGTTCCTCCGTGAACAGCACCTTGGGGATGCGGTAGAAGGAGAACTGTTCCGCTTCCGCGCCGTAGAAATAATCATACATGGCTTCTGTCACGCTCCTTTGGAAGCCCTGCGGCGCGCATGACCTCTTTGGTACACCATCCGATGCAGGGGGCAGCCCTTCCGTAGGGACAGCCCTCGCACTCCGAAACGGGAGCGGCGTTGTCCGCAGCTGCATCGTAAACTTGTTCTATGCCGTTCCGTCTTGCGGGCTTCTGCGGGACGGGACAGCAGCAGCCGTCCGGGTAGACGCAGCCCTTTAGCTTCCCCTTCCGGTACAGGCAGTACCGGCAGTCATATACGTTGTAGCCCCACGACTTCCCATATGCTTTCACAATAACACCTCCTTCGCCCGCATCTGGGCATAAAAATAGCGCGCCTGCCGACCCAAGCGCCACTTTGGGTAAACAGACGCGCTATGTACTGTTTTCATGATTTTATGTTGTATTGTTTTCTGAACTCTGTGACAAACAGCTTGTACCTGTACGACTGTTGCGGATTACGGCACATTGCCGCTGAAGCTAAATATTTGATAGCACATTCTTTGGGGATAAAATATTTCCCTCCAATCTTAAATGCCTTCATCTTTTTGCTGCTGCACCAGTTTACTACAGAGGTAGATTTGTATCCAGCAAACACGGCAAGCTCCTCAATTGTAATAAGGTCCGCCATCTCCTTCATTTCCGCTTCAAAAAACAGCTCAAACTTTTTCGTCTGCTCAGGAGTCAGCGTTATCCAGCAGCTTGGAGCTATTGCTTTTTTAGCACCTGCTGTCCCTGCGTACCATCCTTCACTGGCCTTGTACTTTTCCGGGCATATTTCCCTCTGACGCAGGTACTCGATCACATCGTCTGTCTTAATGGTATAGCGACGTGTTTTTTTACCCGTGTCCTTGCATGGAATTGCACCGCTTTGAAGCAAATAGAGTGCGGTTGCCTTGCTGATGTGGGCCACCCGATATAGCTGATCCTTGCTCATGGTTTTTGGGTATTGCTTCTTGATCTCTTTGAAATGCGCTTCTAAATTTTTCATGTTCAAACCACCTTTTCATATTGGTCAACGGCAGGTGGTTTCCCATGAAAGTCTGTTCAAAACGCAGTCGTAGGAACTGCGATTTTTTCTTGTTTGGTCTCCCCAGTTCTCCCCTAGTTCTCCCCAAAATGCTCAGTTCTCCCCTAAAAAGCAGTAAAACCGCTAATTATTCGAACTCATTGATTTTTGGGCGTTTTTCCATTTTCCGAGCTTTTACCCTTGAAAAACCCTTGAAATA
>OGFF01001896.1_pt1 | contig 19974 bp, 17 predicted proteins | sample 1570751 | NCBI WGS metagenome assembly OGFF01 (sample SAMEA2581951, study PRJEB24529) | metagenome | biome: Human gut stool | place: China | collected 2011 | reverse complement strand
GTTGTTGAGCGCCGTGAAGAAGGAGGAGCACCAGATGTTGAATCCCGACAGCAGGAACGTGAAAGAGAACAGCCGGAATGCGTGAACGGTCATGCCAAACAGATCCTTGTCGTAGCCCACGAATATCCCGGCGAGTACGGGCGCCAGCAGTTCGGCGATGATAACCATTATAACGCCGGCGGTCAGTGTGACTTTTATGCTCTTACGGCGTATGTTCTTGAGTTCCGCGTGGTTCTGCGCGCCGTAGTTGTAGCCCGTTATCGGAGCTGTACCGATGGCGTATCCGATGTATACCGCCGCAAAGATGAACTGCACATACATCAGCACTCCGTAAGCGGAAACTCCGTCCTGTCCGGCAAGTCGGAGCAGCTGGAAATTATACAGCATGCTCACGATCGACGATGAGATACTTGTCATGAGCTCCGAAGCGCCGTTCGCGCAAGCCTGGAGTATCGGGCGGAATTCCAGACGCGTGCGCACCATGTGCAGCTTGCTTCCGTTATTCCTGCGCAGGAAGAAGATGAGCGGCAGCAGTCCGCCAACGGTCTGGCTGAGTCCGGTGGCGAGGGCGGCGCCGACAACATCGAGCTCGAATACCGCGATGAAGAGGAAGTCCAGCAGCATATTGGTGCAGCCGGCGGCGATTACCACTGCAAGGCCCATCTTGGGGCGCTCGGCAGTCACGAGGAAGCTCTGGAACACATTTTGCAGCATGAACATCGTGTTGAATATCAGACATGTGCGCGCATAGGTTACACAGTAGGGGAGAAGTTCACTGTCCGCACCGAGCAGCTGCGCGACATTCTCTGCGAATATGATTCCGAGCGCGGAGGTGGAGACGCCCAGTATCAGCGTGACTATCAGCATCATGGAGAACACGCGGCGTGCCTGGTCGTTGTTCTGCTCACCCAGGTATTTTGCTACAAGGGCGCTGCCGCCGGTGCCTATCATGAATCCCACGCCGCCGAGTATCATAAGGAACGGCATGATGAGATTCACCGCTGCGAACGGAGTCTTGCCGACGAAGTTGGACACGAAGTAGCCATCCACAACTCCGTAGATAGATGTGAACACCATCATCACCACGGAGGGCAGGCAGAATCTGAACAGCCGTCCCAGGGTGAAGTGGTCGGATAATTGTATTACGTCTTTTTTCATTTTAATTCACCTATTATCTTGCTTAGTTGCTTATTATATTTATTGAGTATTTTTATTAACAGCTCCTGCTCCTCCGGGGAAAGCTCCTCCATAGCCGAGTGTTCCGCAATGATTATCCTGGCGGCAGTCCGCTCGGCGGCTTCACGCCCCTTTTCGGTCAGTGTGACGTCCTTGCAGCGGCGGCTGGTGCTTTCACACATGGTTATCATTCCGTCGGATTCCAGCTTTTTCAGCGCGGAATTTGTCGTCTGCTTCGGCAGGCAAGTCATGGCGCTGATTACGCTCTGCCTGAGTGTCCCGCCGGCTTCCGTCAGGGAGTACAGGATCCAGAATACGCTTTCTGAAATCCCGAAATTCTTCGCAGCCCTGCGGTATATCTCGTTCTGCTCCATCCACAGGGAGTTGAATTCCGCCATTTTGTCGGTATATTTCATGCAGTTTCCCTCCTTGCGTCCGAAATCGGACTTTATTATTATAATCCGATTTCGGACGTTTGTCAAGACTTTTTGCGGATTTCGGAATAAAAAATAGACAGCCCCGGTAAAACCAAGGCTGTCTACTTAAAGCAGAAATGACATAGAGTCATTTACGAATGTATTATATCACAAAATTCACGAAATGTCAATGGCTTTTAGTGTATTTAATTGAAGAAATATCTGTAATTATTCATGCTTTCTCGTGAAAAAAAGAATCACGCTGAATCGAAAATGATTCAGCGTGATTCAACGGTTTCATGCTGGCGGAGAAAGAGGGATTTGAACCCAGAATGAATGTCATTATTAAAAATGAAACCCTATTATTTCAGGATATCATTAAAATAATCATTCATTTTGTTTGCAACTTTTGTCTGCTCATCTCTGAAAATATGCTGATACACCTGCTTCAACATATTAGGCGTAGAATGTCCCATGCGTTCCATTGCATACTTGTCGGGTATGTTTAACTTTAACATGGCGCTGGCGTTAGCGTGTCGCAGGGAGTGTATAGTAAAATGTGGTATTCCATTTTCCTCGCATATACGATCAAAATGTTTCCATATATAGTTAGGACTGTGTGGGCTGATACGTTCTGAGGAATGCTCAGAACTATCCAGGATATCTTTCAGATAATCCGGAACTTCAATTATTCGCCTGCCTGCATAGCTTTTGTTCTCGTTCTTTTCAACCAGCTTGTGATTTTCATCTGGGACTACGGCGCATTTGATTTTTAAATATGTACCGTCATAGTGCTCCCAACGCAAACCGGCTATCTCAGATACGATTATTGGCTACAATACATCTTTTGACGCGGACTTCATAACGGCTGCTGGATTGATTATCCCCAAAAGATCTGAAATCGTCGATATAATGCCGATTTTCGCAGAAATCTACGGCGAGTGGAGTGACTACTTCGGTGAATATAAATGGCAGAAGCTCACGACCTGCGCCGCGTACTACCATTTCGATTGGAACAGCATAACAATGTCTGCCCACAACAGCCTTGCAGACTGCTTTGCAACGCTACATTGCTTCAAATGCATATTTGGCAGATCACAGTAAACATATCCACTATTACAATAATGAAAGGAATATAAAAATGTTTGGAAATCGTACAGAATCCGGAAGAAATAATATCGCTGGCATTGCAATTTATAACCGGCGCAAAGCGCTTGGAATAAGCCAGCGTGAAGTAGCCGACAGGCTCCGCAGTCATGGACTTGTCATTGACAAGAATGCAGTGCAGCGAATGGAAAGCGGCGAACGCTTCATAATCGACACCGAACTTCACGCAATAGCGACGGTGACTGGTTCTACTCCACTGTAGAGGACCTGGAGGAATCCACCGCTCTGACAGCCAGACAGCAACGCCGCTGCATTGATACGCTTATCAAATCCGGACTTATTCAGTGCAATGTACAGGGTATGCCTGCAAAGCGTTACTTCTGTATCAATGATGACACGGAGCTGCTTGCTGGGATCCTTTCAAACGGCAGTAAATCCAGTTGTGACAAAAGCGCACAACTGGACGGAACAGTAAAGCAAAGCGAACCAGTGACAAATGGCATAACAGAGCCAAGCAGCACATCGGATGGCAGCGCTCCAGTTATGACAAAAGCGCACAACTTGTTTTCCCCAAACGTTACAACTTGTTCTAACGAAAAGGAAGAACAAGATTTAACAAAACTGCCGAACTGCTCTATATATAAAACTAAAGAAATAAAACCTAAGTTAATCAACAACATCAGCGATGTCCGGAATATCCGCAGTTACCTGATAACGGCGCTGTATAATTCCCGGCTGACGCTCAACAGCTACTGGAAGTCCCGGGTCAATCACGATATGAACAAGCGTTGACCTCCGAAAGGAGTTGACGGGCATAGCGGGGTAGCTCCCCGATGGGCGGTAAGTCCTTCCGCCCTGCCTATGCCTTATATATATTCAAGGACGGAAATAAAATGTTGCCGAAATGGCAGGAGGACTACATTATGACAAGAAAAATCATCGCAATCGCAAACCAGAAAGGCGGCGTAGGTAAGACCACGACTGTTGTAAACATTGCCGCCGGACTGGCTGAACAGGGCAAAAAGGTACTCTGTATCGACCTTGATCCGCAGGGCAACCTGAGTGACTATCTCGGCTATGACTTCACCGGCTCCAAGACAATGGTGGACGTACTCAAGGGGCAGGCAAAAATTTCAGAGTGCATTGTGACTGCGAAAAGCGAAAACATAGATTACATACCGGCTGATATTTCTCTTGCGACTGCCGATATGTTCCTGGCTCAGACGATGTGCCGGGAGCAGATACTCCGCAAAGCGCTGTTATCTGATGAAAAGACAGCCGAGTATGACTATATACTTATTGACTGCCTCCCTTCGCTGGGAATACTGGTAACGAATGCGCTTGCAGCAGCGGACGGTGTAATTATTCCGGTGCAGGTGCAGAAATTTGCGCTCAACGGCATAGTCCAGTTTGAGGATATCTTCAATCTGGTAAAGGATAACATAAATCCCAACCTTGAAATATGCGGCATACTTGAAACTATGACCGACAACACCCAGATGGCACAGGCAGTGGATAAAGCCTTAAAGGAACGCTATGGAGGTCTGGTTTACGAAACTACTATCAGCAAGCGTATCGAAGCCGCAAACAGCACCGCTGAGCAGAAATCGCTTATATCCAAGAAAAACAGCGTACTTGGCGGACAGTACAGAGAGCTTGTTACCGAGATACTCAGCAAGGAGGCTATATAATGGGCTTTAATTTAGGAACATCAAGCAACACCGGCAAACTTCACATGACAGACTTCCTCAAAACTGACAATGCTGTTCAGAATACCGAAAAAGAAATACCTATAAATCAGCTCGTCCCATGGGAAAATCAGCCGTTCAAAATGTACAGCGAATTCAAACTGCATGAACTGGCTGAGTCCATAAAGGAAAACGGACTGCTTTCGCCTATCATTGTTTGCCCGCTTGACAACGGAAAATACCGTATCATCGCCGGACACAACCGCGTTGAAGCCTGCAAAATTGCCGGCATAACCAATATTCCAAGCGTTATCAAGGACGTCGATGAGAACCGCGCCAAACTCATGATGGCTGACACGAACCTCTGCCAGAGGACTGAACTGCTCCCCTCTGAACGTGCATATGCTTATAAAGCACAGCACGAAGCGCTGATAGCACTGGGAAGCCCACGTTCAACGGCTGCCATTGCTGAGAAGTACGGCGAGGGGCGTGCGACAGTTCAGCGGTACATAGCCTGCTCAAGGCTTGTCCCGGAACTTATGAATTTGCTGGATTCCGGCAGGATCAATCTCATGCCGGCTGTTTCTTTTTCGGGAATGCCTGACGAAAGTCAGAGAGGCATAGCGTCGTATCTCAATAGCTTTCCTGATCGGAAAATAACCGCTGAGCAGGCAGAAGAGCTTGCATATCTCAAATTTGTATCTGAAAGTGATATAATCGAACTATACGATGAAACTCCTAAACCTGCTGAAAAGAGTGATAAAAAATCTACGCAGGAGCCGGTTAAGCAGAATACCGAAAAGAAGAGATCCTCGCCTAATCAGTATGCGAAGAAAATCACGCTGCAGCGTAAGGAAGTCACTGAGATAATCGGCGATGAACTTACCAATGACGAAATATCCGAGTTCTTCTACTTCTGCCTGCAGAAATCTGATTTTCTTTCGGAATGGCGTAAGATGTATCTTGAAAGTCAGGACGAAATAAACGCGGGAACGGCTGACGGCGAGGAATATTCAGAATAAGCAATACAGACGCTTGATTTTTCAGCAATAATATGTTATAATTCAAGAAAGGACGGTGATCCCGATGGCAGACGAAAATAAGCTGCTTGACGACCGCAAAGTCAAGGAAGAAGCGATAAAGCAGTTCCGGCTCATGGACGACACATTCATGAGCAAGGTTTTCGAAGACAAGGAGTGCGCCGAACTGCTGCTCCGGGTAATACTGAACAAGAACGACCTTACAGTTCAGAACACGCAGACGCAGTTTGAAATAAAGAATTTGCAGGGACGTTCCGCTAGACTGGATATCTACGCTGTTGATTCCGATGGAGTGAAATACGATGTCGAGGTTCAGCGCCGTGACAGCGGTGCGGTTCCGAAACGAGGACGATACAACAGCAGCCTGCTGGACGTTAATGCGACCGATCCCGGCGATGATTTCGAAAACCTCCCCAGAACTTATGTCATATTTATTACCGAGAGGGATTATTTCAGAGGCGGACAGGAACTGTACGAAATAACCCGATGTGTAAAAAACATGGGACACATTGATTATGGGGACGAATCCTGCATAATCTATGTAAACGGGCAGAATCGTGATGATACGGCGATAGGTCATCTTATGCACGACTTCTTCTGCACGAATCCGCATGAAATGTACTACGACATTCTGTCTGAACGGACACAGTATTTCAAGGAAAGCAAGGAGGGTGTTGATACTATGTGCAAGATTATGGAAGATTACGCTGAGAAAAGGGCTAAGATAGCGGCTGATGAACGTTCAATAAGCATGGCTAATAAACTCTGGAACAGCGGAATAAAAGATTTACAGCAGATTTCAGACCTGACTGAGCTTCCTCTGGATGAGGTTAAAAAGCTCTTTGAGGGAAAGACAGCCTGATTTCACAATCACAATTGAATAATTCAGAAAAGCGGAGATGCAATATTCTCCGCTTTTTATTTTAAAACTCTCCCTAGCCACAGGGGTTTATATACACTTCTCCTTACGGGGCATGGCTGACAGCTGTGCCCCACACTATGCGCATAGGCGGTAAACTACGCGGCTGCGCTCCAAAATCAATAATGAGGTAGTTCAAAAATGATAGACATACAGTGTAGTCCTCTTGAAGATGATAGCCTGAGCCTGAATGCACAGTATGTGTTCTGCTGCTTGGTCCTCAACGATGGAAGTCTTGTTGTAGATCACCCAATTATTGCAGCTGGACTGGATGAGCTTAGAAAAATGGCAAGGAAACAGCGCGAAGCAGAAGAAGCGGAAGATAACACCGCACCGGAACCCACAGTCAAGCGTGTTATTCCTGTTGAAGAACCAACCGCTGACACTGCAATTTATGTTCCTCTTGAAGATGATGTTGTGGATCAGCTGCCGTTGCCTGATGACGGCTACTCCGTTTCCTCCTCAGTTGCCGAAGATGAACCGAAAGAAGAAATTGCAGAGGAACGTCACGGTGAAACGCTCGACGAAATAATCCAAAAGTGTTTTACTGATGAAAAGGCGTACAATATTGAACTGGAAAGGCTTCTTCCTTTCCGCCGCCCGATATTCACCAATGTCGGCGATCTCACAGAGCTGAAATCTGATATTTCAAGAATAGGGATTACCGAGCCGCTGCTCGTTCGCTCCGTCGGCAACGGAGAATACGAAATTCTCTCTGGTAGTCGGCGAAGAGCCGCCGCTGAGCAGCTCATGTGGACTAAGGTACCCTGCCGAATCGGAAGCAACGACCTGATAACCGATGAATACGCTGAGCGTATCGTTGTCGAAAGTAATCGAAACCGGTTTTCCTCCCTGCTCTTGTCAGAGCAGATAAGAACGGCTGCAGTTCTCGGAGAAAAATCTGAAGCGGAGCTTCACCTGTCACATGAACAGGCTCAGAAATACGCACATCTCAACTTACTTCAGCAGGATTTCCTGGTCATGCTTGATAATGCCGTAATTAATATAGCTGCGGCTGAAATGCTTGCAGACCTCAGCTCAGACGTACAGAGTACGATCATAAATGTTCTGACACAGCACCCGGAGATGAAGCTCACCGGAGCCAATGTAAAAGAACTGCATGACGAATCCAACTTAACTACTACAGCAATCACCAAGATTCTTAAGCCCAAGCCGCCCGTTAAAATTGCTGTGCCGGCTGAAATCGTATCGGAATTTATGGAAGGTAAAACGCCTGAAGAACTTACAGAAATAGTGTCTGCTGCTATCCGCAGATATTTCACGGAGGAACATGATGTCAAGATTTAACGATATCGCACAGATATACGATTACAAGCTCTCACAGCTTCGCGACCCACAGGTGTGGCAGAACACACTGCGGCTTACTTCAAATTTCTGGCGTCTGAACTTCTGCGCTGCCATGCTTCTTACTGAACAGAACCCTAAAAGCAGCCTACTATCACCTGCGAGTGGAGCGAAAGTCCAGCATTTGAGGAAGGTAAAACTTACTCCGTCCTCGAATTTGATACTATAATGAAGCGCGAGGATACAGATTGGGTGTCCAAACGTCAGCAGGAACTTGAAGCATATGGTGGTAACTCTGATAAACTATACGCTGCCATTGACAGCGGAGAACTGAAAGACGATCATCAGGGATATGCTAAAACAAAATTCACTATAAATATGCCGGACGGCACAACTTACAGTGAACGTCAGGATATCGGCGATGGATACGGCGGCGTGGTTGACTATCTCTCCAGTTTCAAAGCCTATCATTCTGTTGCCGAGAAACTAAAGAAGGCTATCTCAGATGAACTTGAACAGCATACCGATGAACTGCCTCATGATGAGGCAGCTTCTTCTGGAGCATTGGAAGCAGCCATTGAATATATCAATGATTTCTGCGAAACAGAATACGGCAGCACTGCCGATTTCGACGACCTGACCCACGTTGATCTTGCATATACTACTGATGAGGATACTGACACTATTATCGGTGTATATGCGGATCTTGTGAATTACCGCATAATAACTGAGTACGGCAATGCAAATGCCCGTGAGGAACAGTATGATTCTTTAGATGAGATGAATGAGGTTGCCTTGAAAAATCTCGCTTTTGACGATCTGGTATATCTCTCTGAAGAAGAAAAGGCACTGCCTCACGATGAGGCAGCTGATTTTTCAGTCAATGATAATTCAGACATTCCCGATTTCTTTATTCGGGATATTGAAGAACACAAGGAAATAAGAATTTCTGAAAAAGAAAAGACTGCGCTGCTCTACCCGGTAGATAATGCGTCTGACCTAAAACTCGGCAATTACAGATTATCGTATATTGGTGACGAAAGTGCTTATGAACTCATCGCAGACAGTGAAAAAGCCGGCGCTGATATTTTCGTCCATCAGTTTTCACATAACGATGGTGCCAGCGAAATATACTCATATCTCCGCGAAAGAGATATGCAGCCGCTTCATGATGAAACAGAGGTGCCTCACCGTGATGCACCTGTTTCACAGGATACGATTGACCCCAATTTTGTTTTTCAGAAATTACCGCCGGTTGGCAATTACCGCTTCCCCGAAAATTTCGCATACCCCACCGGTCCGAAAGCAAAATACACCGCCAATGTAACAGCCATAAAAACGCTGAAACAAATCGAATCCGAACACCGTCATGCGACCGCCGAGGAGCAGGACATACTTGCTCATTACAGTGGCTGGGGCGGCATTGCAGACGCATTTGACAGCACTAAAGAAAACTGGAGCCGCGAATACGCAGAGCTGAAAGACCTGCTCACGGAAAAGGAATATTCCGCCGCCCGCGAAAGTACGCTCACCGCATTTTACACCGAGCCGTATATCATAAAGAGCATTTACACGGCGCTTGAAAACATGGGATTTACCGGCGGCGAGATACTCGACCCGGCAATGGGAACAGGTAATTTCTTCGGGAATCTCCCGGCGGAAATGGCGGAGAACAGCCGTTTGTACGGCGTTGAACTCGACAGCCTGACTGCGCGTATCGCAAAGGAACTCTACCCCGAAGCGAAAATACAGAACCGTGGATTTGAGCGCACAAAGTTTGAAAACGGCACATTTGATGTGATTATCGGAAACGTTCCGTTCGGGGATTTCAAGCCATACGACCCGGAATACGACGAATACCTTATCCATGATTATTTCTTCGCAAAGTCAATCGACAAGCTGAAGCCCGGTGGAATAATGGCGCTCATCACCTCCGCCGGAACTATGGACAAGTACGATGATTCGTTCCGCCGTGAGCTGGCTGGCAAGGCTGATTTTCTCGGCGGCGTAAGGCTCCCGGAGGACGCATTCCGCACAGCCGGAACGCAGACAGTCACGGATATTCTTTTCTTTCAGAAACTCGAATTTGAGCATGAAAATGACCGCAATCTGGATTGGGTGCGCTCCGAGCGAGTTTACGGCGAAGCAAGCGTATTTCAGGAAAATCGCTACTTCCGGCAGAACCCGGAAATGATCCTCGGAACTCCGGAAATCGTGTCGGGAAGATTCGGAAATACGCGCACGATAAAGTCTGACGGCAACACCGCCGAACGGCTTTCCGAAGCCATTGGCAGACTTGACGGACATTTTTCTGCCGAGCCGACCATAGACGATGAATTACCGAAAGAAGAATACGGAGATATCCCGGACGGCGTTACTCCGTACACATATTATGTCAGCGGAGGTTCGCTGTACTATGCGGAAAACCGCAGTGCAGTGCCGTTTACGGGCAGTTCCGAACCGCGCATAAAAGCCATGTGCGGCATACTCGACCGGCTGAACGAAGTGACAGCCGCGCAGAAGAAAGGGTGTTCTGACGATGAGCTGAAAATGCTGCAAAGCCGCCTGAATAACGCATACGACGGTTTTGTAAAGAAATACGGACACCTAAACAGCCGCACAAATATCAGCGCATTTGCAGACGATATCCGCGCGCCGCGGCTGACCTCGATTGAAAATGTCGAGGAACTCCCGGACGGGAAACAGCGGTTTACCAAAGCGGATATATTCACTCAGCGAACGATAAACGTTGACCGCGTTCCGGCGCACGTTGACACCGCCCTCGAAGCGCTCCACCTCTCGATAAATCTGAAGCAGACGGTAGACCTGGAGTACATTTCTCAGCTCTGCGAAAAGGACAAGGACGCGGTAATTTCGGAGCTTGGCGAGCATATCTACTGCAATCCGGCGAAGAACACCGGCGGCAGATATTCCGGCTGGGAAACCGCCGAGGAATACCTCTCCGGACACGTCCGCACCAAGCTGGCTCTGGCTCAGGAAGCCGCCAAAACCGACCCGGATTATGAGCGCAACGTAGCCGCACTTCTGGACAATCAGCCGCCGAGAATAGGGATCGAAGATATCGGCTTCCGCGTGGGAACTATCTACATCGAGCCGGAGATGTTCCAGGACTTCGTGTATGAAACGTTCCAGACGCCGGAGTGGCAGAGGCACCGCCCCAATATGCACGGCTATTCAAAGGAGATAACCATTAATTATTCGCCGGAGATAAACCAGTGGAAAGTGACCAATTCAAGCGGAATGTCTGACGTGCTTTCCACTGAAACCTACGGCACAAAACGGCTCAACGCATACGAGCTGACGGAGCTTCTTCTGAACCAGAAGCGCGCAGTCGTGAATGATTACCGGGAGCTTCCGGACGGCAAGACAGAAAAGGTATTCAACGCGAAGGAAACCATTCTGGCGCGTGAATGCCAGGATAAAATCGAGCAGGCGTTCCACGACTGGGTAATGGCGGATAAAGACCGAATTCAAATCATCGAGGACCGCTTCAATGCGCTGTTCAACAACATCAAGCCGAGGACTTACAACGGCGATTATATCACGATTCCCGGCATGAATCCGAACCTTACCCTGCGTCCTCACCAGAAAAATGTTATTGCGAGAATTGCCGCAACCGGAACCTGCATGATGGCGCACGAAGTCGGCGCAGGAAAGACGGCGGCGATGGGCGCGGCGGGAATGTACCTCAAATCCATAGGAGCCTGCACCAAGCCGATGTATGTCGTGCCGAATGCAGTCGTGGCGCAGTTCGGCGAAGAATTACAGCGGTTCTTCCCGGAAGCAAAAATACTTGTAGCCACGTCGAAAGATATGGAAAAATCACAGCGGCGGCGTTTTCTCTCAAAGATATCCGTTGGGAATTTCGATGCGATTGTCATTCCGCAGTCGCAGTTTGAAAAAATGCCGCTTTCGCTTGAACGTCAGGAGGCGATGTATGATGAGAAGCTGACCGAAATCTCCAGTGCGATACAGGCGGCGAAAGCAGATAAGGGCGAGCGTTTCACGGTCAAGGCTCTGGAGCGCCAGCGCAAGCAGATCGAGAAGAAAATTGAGAAAATGCGCGCGGCATTCAAGAAAGACGATTTCATCACATTCGAGGAACTCGGGTGTGATTTTCTTTTTGTGGACGAAGCGCATAACTACAAGAACCTCGCCGTTTTCTCCAAGATGAACAACGTAGCCGGCGTGAACGCGAATGCGAATTCACAGAAAGCGTTCGATATGGAGATGAAATGCCGCTATTTGCAGGAGCTTCATAACGGCGGCGGTGTGGTTTTCGCCACGGGAACACCGATCAGCAACTCCATAACCGAACTGTTTGTGTGGCAGTACCTTTTGCAAAAGCAGACACTGGACGATATGAATATCGGCTACTTTGACAACTGGGCTTCCGTTTTCGGCGTGATTACCCAGTCTATCGAGGTCAAGCCCAGCGGCGACGGATTCCGTCCGCGGACGAGATTTTCTAATTTCGTCAATCTGAACGAGCTTTGCAATCTGTTCGGCGAGGTGTTCGATATCGCCAAAACTGCGGATATGAACCTTAAACTTCCGGCGATCCAGAACGGAAAGCCGGAAATGATAATCTGCGAAAAGTCCCCGGAGCAGGAATTGCAGACCGATGAGGGAATCGAGCGCGCCCGGAGGATCGAAGCAAAAATGGTACAGCCGGACGAGGATAATATGCTCGCCGTCTGCACCTACATGACCAAAGTCGCGCTTGACGCACGGATACTCGATCCGGAAGCGGAGGAGTTCGACGGCGGAAAGGTTGCTCTCTGTGCCGATAAGATAATCGAGATAAACAAGGCAATTCCCGGCACGGCGCAGGCAGTTTTCTGCGACACGAATACGCCGAAAAAGGACGCATTCTCGGTATATCAGGCGCTTCGGGAAAGGCTGGTGAGGTCGGGCGAATTCACCGAAAATGAAATTGCTTTCGTGCATGACGCCGCGAATGATAAACAGCGTCTTGCCATGTTTGAAAAGGTGAATAATGCCGAAATAAAAATCATAATCGGCTCGACCGGAAAGCTCGGAACCGGCGTGAATATTCAGCGGAAGCTCTCCGCCCTGCACCACCTTGACGCCCCATATCGTCCCTCTGACATTGAGCAGAGAAACGGCCGCGGAATACGCCAGGGCAACGAAAATTCCGAGGTCTACATCGGGTACTACTCCACAAAAGGCACATTTGACAATTATCGCTGGCAGATTCTTGAGAAGAAACAGCAGATAATCTCGCAGATAATGTCCGGCAAGCCAGCCGCGCGAACCTGCGAGGACATTGACGACACCGCGTTGACGTTCGCTGAAATGAAAGCCGCAACGACCGGCAATCCGCTGATAGCCGAGAAAATGACGGTGGACAACGAGGTGAACCGTCTGAAATTATTGCAGGCGAATTATTATCAGCAGCAGCGCTCATTCGAATACGATATCAGCAAGCGATATCCGGATTTGATTTCCCGAAAAGAAAAAATGATCGAGTGGACGAAAAAGGATATCGAGCTGATTTCCGCAGCGCCGCCGATAACGGAAGATAACTTCCGCATGACGCTTGGCGGAAGGCCTTATGTTGAGCGCTCCAAAGCCGGCGACGAGCTGGCGGCGCTGGTTACAAAATACATGATGTCCGACGATTATCAGGAGTACAAATCGAGGGCGGTCGGCGAGCTGAACGATTTCAAAATCGTGCTGATGCACCAGGGCGCTCTGGTGTCGCTGTCGCTGAAGGCAAACGGACATTACACCTGCGATTACTCAATGAGCGGACTTGGCGGCGTGACAAGGCTGTGTAATCTGTACGAGCGCATTCCGGAGCAGATTCACGGACTTAACGCTGAGCTGGATCAGGCAAAAAAGCAGCTTGCAAACGCAAAGGAACAGTACGGCAAGCCGTTCCAGTATGAGGAACAGCTCCGCGCCGGTCTGGAACGCCAGGCTCAGATAAACGCCGAACTGGAGGTTGCCGACAAACCGCATGATGAAGCGGTCATGAGCGATTATTCCGACGACGAAAACGAAGAAATGGAGATGTGATTATGAGCATTGAATTCAGCATAAAACAGCATGGTGAGAAACACTGCTATTCCAACTGGACTATGAACTTGAAGTCATTCCTTACAGCACTGTATTCCAATGAAAACCCTTACGAAGCACTCATGAGCCTTGATAGAAATAATCAGCTCAGTGATGATAATTATACTCGCGATAAGCGGAATGGCTTAATTACATACGATATCGACTTTGACAGGGACACAATAACACGCCACGAAAAAGGCAGGCAGTTCAAGATGAACGAGATGAGCAAAATCCCGCTTGGCGCGGCGTATTCGCTTATGAGATTTCATGGTGCCGGCGTTCCGGCGGCTGTTTCTGACTGCGAATATGATGAGTATAATGATATGTCCGGGCTATTTGGAAACCGCGATTCTGAAATCAAGGACCGCGGTTTTATTATATATAGCAACGATGAGTATTTCGAGGCGTATTTTAATTATCTGAAGAATACCGGTGGCTATCAGTTTATTCGTTTTGTAAACGTCAGCGGGTCACAGTACATTTCTTTCAGCCAGCGTGGTTTTGACAATATCAAGTCTTTTCTTATGCAGAAGCTCCAGACAAAGCGAGAAGAAGCTGACCGCCTGGAAGCCGAAATCAATGAAGCATTCAGCGCTGCGGAGCCGACCGAAATTCCTAAAGATGAAAAATCCGAACTTTCAGAACTTATAGAGAAGCTCGGTTTACAAAGCCACTCATACACTTTCAGCGTTGTTTCTCTGGATTCGGAGATTTACGTTACCGGAGCGTATGTAGAGAGCGCTGACGAGCTTGATGAGCTTGGAATCCTCGGTCAGTTTGACAGGGATTTCGGCCATGGCGATACCGTACATGCTGAGATAAGTTATTATATCATCGGGCAGTCCGGTGTGGAATCCGAAAGGCTCCCGGATGAATTTGGGTGCGACATCGTGTCGCACCTGAACGCGGCGGTTCAGTACGCCGACCTGCTGGAAGAACGGCCGCTAACGATTGATTTCGGCGATTATGAGATGGCGTTTGAGTGATAAGTGCGACACGGTGTCGCACCTATTTTTGAAAGCGAGGATAAAATGGCACTATACGCAAGGCAGATAAGCCCGTCCGAACAGACCTCTCCATTCTGGGACAGCGCCGAAATATGGGACGGCATTCTTCTTTATGAGCCGGTAAGAAAATATTCGGCAGTTCCGCACTACAAAAGCATTCTTGAGGTTTTGCAGAACTATTTTGATGTTTCACAGGACATTGCGGACAGCAGGTGCGGCGAGTACGATTCCATCGCGGAATACGTAAATGACGTTTCACCTCGGCAGGACAATAAACCGTACACGGAAGAACAGCTCACCGGCTGGGATGACGCCGCAAAATCGTACAATTTCCTGAAAGCAGACGGCTACAATCCCTACTCGCGAATATACGATGAGATGTGGGGAATCTGCAAGGCGCTCAGTCTGGTTTCAGGCGAAGAATTTGACTGGAAAGAGATCCACGGCTGTTGTCAGGGAGAATACAACCGCGTAATTTACCCGGAGAGCAGATTTTCAGAGCAGGATATCAGGAATTTTGAGTGCGAGTTTTTTAATCTCGGTACAGAATGGTGCGTAACGGACGAAAAGCCGGATTCTCCAAACGAGATATGCGGCGGCTGTATTTACTGCCACGATACCGATATGGACAGCATTCGCAGGGAAATCGCCGAGTGTTTCGAATGTGAGCCGGGTGACATTCACCTTTATTCGTACCACGAAAAGACCGTCTGCTACTTTGAATCAGAGCAGGACGAGGAAGAATTCGGCATGGAGATGTAGGGTCAGGTGCGACACCGTGCCGCACCTCCGGAAAGGAAAACAAAATGGATATCTACAAAAGCAGTCTTAAATACGCAAAAGAAAACGGCGAGCTTGAGCAGTACCGCGAAAGCATGAATCTGTGCGATGAGTGCGGAACGTTTATAAGCCATTCCATCGCCGAAAATTTCAACAATAATTACCTCGATGTTAAAAAAGTTACTGCGGAAGCCGCCGGGAAATACGGCTTTGAGCGTGCAATGCTCATGCTTGCGCTCCGCATTGACAGCCTGCAATATGACGGGCGTTTCACCGCCGATAACAAGGAATGGGCGCAGAAGTTACTTGCTGACTATCCCAATGCCGAGGAAATCCGGAAAACAGCAGACAGGACGCTCGGAACGGCTCACCCGGTTCTTCTTAACGCCGTGACGGAAGAATTAAGGTCAGCGAAAACGGATTTGATGTAAATTCCGCAGATGTAAAGAAAGTGATTACTGAAATGGCGTCGCAGTACCGCGAGGATTTCGGTTTCGGCGATGACGAGGAGTTTCAGGGATACATAAGCGAGCGCGATGACGATCTAAAGGAGCATTTTAATTCCGAGATATTCGGCGATGTGTACGTTGACAATAGTGCTTCAGACTATACAGGAAGGATTATGATAATCCGTCCGGAATATTTCGGTTCGCGGAGCTTCACTCCCGATGAACAGTTATTCCTTGCACAGTCCGGACCGGGCTGTGACCCTAAAGAATACGGCGGCGCGGTAAACGGCGTATTTCTATACGACCGCGAGGAAGCCTCCGTCACAAGCGACTGCTTCCTTGGCGCAATGCGTGAGGAACACATTCCGATGTGGGCAAGAGAAGCCCGCGATGATGTTTCCGAGGAATATGACGAACAGCCGGAGATGTGATATATTTTGTAGAAACACTTGACAATAAGCCAAATTTAGATTATCATTTATCTGAAAGCTGCCGTACATATTTTTATAAAAACCGTGTGACCTTTGATCAAAAAACGCTGTCTTTTATATCAGAAAAAAATATTCCGAAAGGAGATACCTATGGAAGACGCACAGATACTTGATCTGTACTTTGCCCGCTCCGAGCAGGCAATAAAAGAAACCGACCTTAAATTCGGGCGGTACTGCCTGACGATAGCCTACAACATACTGCACAACAACGAGGACAGCGAGGAATGCAAGAATGATACATACATCAAGGCGTGGAACGCGATTCCCCCGAAAAAGCCGGAGAATTTCCGGGCATACCTTGGAAAGATAGCGAGGAACATCGCACTGAATATGTACGAATATATGCACAGGAAAAAACGAGATGTAAACAGCACTGAAGCCATTCTTGACGAGCTTTCGGAGTGTATTCCCGACCCCGGCTCAGACGTGGAAAAGGCGGCGGAAAGCATGATAATACGCGACAGCATAAACGCTTTTCTTGGCACGCTCTCAGCAGACAACCGTAAGATATTCGTAAGGCGTTACTGGTACGCCAGCCCTATTGAGGAGATAGCGCAGGAATACGGATTCAGTGTAAGCAAGGTCAAGACCTGCCTTATGCGCACGCGCAGCAAACTGAAAAAACATCTTGAAAGCGAGGGGATAATTGTATGAAAGAAATGCGCTTAATGCAGATAATCGTCGATATCGACGAAAAATACATTGACGAAGCTGCCCCCGCCGAGCAGAAAAAGAAAGCAATGCGCTTCACACCGTGGGTCAGATATGCCAGCATAGCCGCCTGCGCAATGCTGGTCATCGGCGTCGGATTATTCGCCATGATCCAGCAGAGGGGGAACATTGTTGATAACCCCGTCCTGTCCGGAACACAGACGGAGGAAGCTGCGGATACTTCCGACCTTACCCAGTATTGCAATCCTTATGCGGAATACGACACGCTTGCGGAAGCTGAAAAGGCTGCTGGATTTGATATTACTGTCCCCGACAGCTACGGAGGATACACCGAGCCTTATTATGCGGTTATCGAGGGGAAAATCCTTGAGGTGCAGTATTACAATGGCGATGACCGCGGAATGGTCATAAGGAAATCCCGCGGAAGTGAAGATATCAGCGGCGATTTCAACGAGTTTGACAACATCACTGAAACAGAAGTCAACGGAAATACAGTAACGATAAAGGGCAGCGGCGATGAATTCAGCCTTGCGCTCTGGGTTTCCGGGGATTATTCCTATTCGGTTTCGGTAAGCTCCGGTATTTCTGAAAATGCACTGAAAGAAATTATCGAAAAAATCAAATAAATTTTTTCAAAAAGGTGTGACCTGACGATTTCAATGCTGTCCTTTAGGGTGAAAGGCAGTGAAACAGCTGCCAGTACAAAAGAAATTTCAAAGGAGTATAACATCATGAAAAAGTCTATCAGATTCACCTCTGCCGCTATGGCAGCACTCATCGCAATGTCCTGCGCGACATTCTCCGCATTTGCAGACGACTCCACAGAGCTGGCTGACGACTCCGGCTACACAGAATTCCTCGCAGGAGGCTGGGAAGTAAACACAGGCAGCACATCTATCAGCAAGAACGCCGCTGCAAAGGCAGCGTTCAAAAAGGCAACCGCAGAGCTTTCGGGCGTAAGCTACCAGCCTATCGCAGTCCTTGGAACTCAGGTCGTTGCAGGCATGAAGTACGCGATACTCTGCAGGGCAACTCCGGTATATCCTGACGCGGTGCCTGAGATCACAATAATGTACATCTACGAGAGCGTTGACGGTACCGTTGATATCGACGGCTTCCAGACGATCATCAGCGGCGGTGACGAGGGCGGATTCAAAGCCAACACCGGGAAATTCGCGATAAAGAACAAAAAGAACAAGGCGGTATATTCCGCGTACAAGAAGGCAATGAAGGAGCTTGTTGGCGTTGATTACAAGCCTGTTCTTTATCTTGGAAGTCAGAACAAATCCGGAAGCAATTATATGATACTCTGCCGCAGCCATGCGGTCTATCCGAACGCTCCATACGAGTGGTCGCTGGTAACAGTCAGCAAGTCCGCAAAGGGTAAGGTAAAGCTTGGCGACGTACAGACCCTGGAGCTTGGGAATACCGACGAGGAAATCACAGGCGACAACACCCAGATCCCGAACCCGTGGCAGGAATACAAGACCGTTTCCGAAGCTGCAAAGGCTACCGGAATCAGCTTCAGCGCTCCTGAAAAGCTCGAAGGCTACAAGGTTTCATATGTGCAGGCGATGGACGGCATCGTTGAAGTGAGATACTCCAACGGCAGCAATGAGATATGCGTCCGCAAGGGCAAGGGAACCGATGACATCAGCGGCGACTACAACGTATACAAGAACGTTTCCGAAAAGAAGATCGGCGGGAATACCGTTACGTTAAAGGGAAACGGCGACGGCGTAAGCTCCGCGGCATGGACCAACGGAACATATTCCTATTCCATCTGCTCCGAAAACGAGCTGACAAATAAGCTTGTGGAGAGCATTGTCGCTGCGATGAAATAAGTCCGGAAAGCGCTTCCATATAATAAACAGAAAACCTTTCATGGCAGAACATAGCCGTGGGAGGTTTTCCTATATAATTGATAATTCAAAACGGAGATGTAGAAGCGCGGCACCGTGCCGCACCTCCAGAAAGGAAACCTATGCCGCAGTATAAATACTCCCGTGACGACTACTACCGCCTGACTAACGCTCCCTGCCTGGATGTTGCCAGGGCTCTCGGAATGGAGATAAACGAAAGGGAGAGCGACCGCAAAAGCTGGAAGATAAAATCGTGAAAGCAATGATTCAGCAAAAGATGATTGCCGAGGACTCCGTTCATCACAACTGCCTGTTTTTCGGGCGTGATGAAAACGGAGTGATACGCTCCTGCGCGCTCCGGGGTTCGACTGACGTGAAATTCCGCGGTGAAGCGCCCGGCGGCGACAAGTCCTGCACATTCGCTATGGCGGGAAATAACGATGTACTCCGGCTGTTTGAAAGCCCCATTGACGCAATGTCGCACGCCACTTTTACAAAGCTCCTCGGAAAAGACTGGACGGCCGACCACCGGCTCAGCGTGAACGGCAGTGGAAACTATGAGAACATAAAAAGATACCTTACGAACCACACGGAAATAAAATCCGTGTGGTTTTGCTATGACAGCGACCAAGCCGGACACGACGGTGCGGAAGCTTCCAGCAGTAGGATTTTCGAGGATTTCCCGGACAGAGAATTATCGGTGATGTCCTGCTCTCCTGTCAAAAACAAGGACTGGAACGAAGCACTCCAACTTTTCCGGGTTTTGGAGAGCCACGGCGTCGCGGTCCGTGAATTTCTTGCTCCCACGGAGTTTAGGAGCATTCCGCCCCCGGACTATGATGAGAACGAATTTGATTTTGAGCCGTAGTGCGACAACAGGACGTTGTTGCTGTCGAAGCCCAAGCGCGGCATGGATGCCGCGCAGCTCAGCTTCAACTGCGACATCGTGTCGCA
>OGFF01001891.1_pt1 | contig 20057 bp, 18 predicted proteins | sample 1570751 | NCBI WGS metagenome assembly OGFF01 (sample SAMEA2581951, study PRJEB24529) | metagenome | biome: Human gut stool | place: China | collected 2011 | reverse complement strand
ACGGCGACCACCGAGATCTACACTCTTTCCCTACACGACGCTCTTCCGATCTGTCCCTTCGCACCGATCAGGCCGCCGACCTTATTTTTTCCTTTCACGGTCGCCGCGCTGGTGCAGTTTTCTGCGTATCCATTGAAATCTCCCGCCAAAGAACCCGTAGGCCTATCGCCCATACCATATCCGATAACAACGCCTTCCTCTACAGAGCAATTGCTGATTCGGACGATATTCGCCCCGGAGGCGTAGCCTCCCAAAAAGCCGGAGTTCTTTATAGATGTACCTTTCAGAATATGGCAATTCACAATATTGACGGTTTCTGGGACATTGTTTGATGAATACTCTCCCAAAACGCCGTAGTCCACCTCATAGCGGTCCACTAGGCCATATCCGTCGATCTCTGTACCCTGGATGCTAAGATTTTGAACCGTCGCCTGTCTTACATAGTTAAACAGGGGCTTCCCGCCTGCCGGTATGGTAATAGTATATCCTTTACCATCCAGGATTCCAGAAAATGGAAGCATATTCTTTCCGTATAGTCCGTTATCACTTCCATCTTTTGTTGTGCCGATCGGCTTCCAGCTACCAGATATAGAAATATCATTTGCCATCTGGAAGTACATTCCGGCAAAGCTTTGTCCTTCCGCAACGCGTTCACTCAGCGCCAACAGGTCGGCTTCGGTAACAAGTACAAACGGATTTCCAACCGTACCGTCTCCTGTCCAAGGCGTATCCGACGCATCAACCACGATCTCCGCAAAATCAGAGTAAACTTTCTCGGAATTGACGCCGCTGTTTGTGTTGTAAAGCTCACAGAAATAGTACAGCGTTCCCGCCTTGTCCGTTGGCGGCAGATAATAGTAGTTGGTTTCTCCCTCAATTGCTGTTGCTTTGTCTCTGTTTGCTTCGTTCGCTACGTACCACTGATATTTTGTTGCATACGATTTTTCATTTGTTTCGACGGTCAGTACCTTGGCCGCCTCGCCCAGCTTATACGCAGCGCTTTCTGGCTGCTTTGCAATTACCGGAGCCGGTACAGTCAAGGCTGTTATTTTGCTGACCCTTATAGTAGGCGCTTTGATTGTCTGCCCATTGCTGGTAATTGTGCAATTGAAGATATATTTTGGAATTCCGACCAGCGAGGTATCGACAACCAGCGTACTGCTATTGTCTCCAACAACAGCCAGATTTGTCCCAAGACCTCTTGTCCATGCATATGTTGCATCCTCTCGCACATTATCAACATGAGCTGTGATCTTTAAATCGTCATACTGTGTAATCTGCGGTATCAGATATACGTTCTTTTGCAGTACCGGTTCAAGACTTTCTCCGTTTAGCAAAACAGTATAATTCGAAAAGGCAATCGGCTCCTCGGGAGAGGCTTTTACAGAAAGCTTGAGCGTATAGACCTTTTCGTCAATTGTTGGGTCTTGAATGTCATTCGTGATCCGAATCTCAAAGATTTTTTCCGTCTCGTCCCCAGGGGAAAACGAAAAATATGCTTCTGACTTTCCTGACGGATTTTCGGGCGTTGTTCCCGCCTCGCTGATAGTAAGCTTGCTTTCTTGAATCAGCGCGGTAGTCAATCCGCCTCTGGCAAAGATCGTATATTCTGTTCCGCGAACAACCGTAGCCGAATACTCGGAGTCTCCTGTTTTTGTAATATCCATCCGGCCACTCGAACCGGATTCCGACGGGTATATCCACAGTCGCTTTAAATCATTGTAAAGCGAAAAAGAAACCTTGTATTCCTTTCCTTTACTCCCCACACGAATCACAAAATCGGAATACTCCAGTTTCTTGTCAACTCTCGCCCAGCTATTAAAGTAATCCGACAAGACCAGTTGGCCGGACACAGATTCTTCCGTCTTCTCACCAAAGCAGTGACTGCCGCCGTCATCATTGTTCCACGTTGTATAGGTTACATAAAAACTCTCTTTCAGACTTTCCGGGGCTGTAATTGTCAGTGTTGTAGCGATATATCCGGCCACAGCGCTTGTCGGCGCTATCAGCCGGTACGCACCGTTTCCATCCGAAACCAAGCGCAGCTGCTCCACCCCGATGCTCGAGTCATTCTCATTTCCGGAAAGCCGGAAATGGAACTCCGAAAGCTCCACAGGCTCACTTGCAGCAGTCACCGTGACCTTACACTGCGCTGTATGCTCCCCATCAACCGACTTTACGGTAATAATCGTCTCTCCCTCAGATAGGGCCGTCACCTTTCCATTTTCCACGCTGGCAATCTTGCTGTCAGCAGAAGCCCAGGTCACTCCTTTTTCCGTGGCGTTCTCCGGTAGGATCCGCTCCTCAAGCGTAGTGTTTTCCCCAACTTCCAGCGTCACTTCAGTCTGCGTCAGAGTAATCCCTGTTACGCCAACCACTTCACCCGTGACCGTTACACTGCACGTTGCGGAAAAACCTCCGGCCGTCGCTGTGATAATCGCCTTTCCTTCTGCTACGGGCGTTACAATGCCATCATTTACAGTCGCAACTTTTTCGTCAGAAGAACTCCAAAGCACCATCTGATCTGTTGCATTTTCCGGCAAAACCGTCGCGAGAAGCTCCCCATTGCTTCCCTTTACCGTCAACTTCAATTCCGTCGGCGTTAAGGTGATTCCTGTAACGTCTTCCACACCTCGCGCAGCAAGCAGCAATTCGTTGCCGGTCGTAAAATCGATCTGGCTCCACTGCTTGCCGGTCCCGGAATAATTGACCTTTGCCAGCGCGGTACAGCCTTGAAACGCATTGTCCTTGACCTCTGTCAAAGAAGCAGGAAGCGTAACATCTTCCAATGCCGCGTCAGCGTTAAATGCAATCGTAGGGATACTGGTCACGCCATCTTGAACAGTGACTTTTTTCAAAGACGTGCAGTTCTGAAAGCTGCCATTTCCAATGCTGGTGACGCCGGAGGGAATTGTGATTTCTTCAATACCGGTTCCCTCAAAAGCAGCGCCGCCAATGGCTTCCGTTTTTTTGCCAAAGAGGACCATTTTTAATTGTTTAATACCGCCAAACGCGCCATCACCAATTTTCTTCACCCCTGTCAAATCAACACTTTGCAGAGAGGAAGCTCCCTGGAACGCATGGTAGCTGATCATTTCAACATTTGTAAACTGTACATTCGTCAAACTCGTGCATCCTTGGAATGCTTTCGTCCCCATACTGACAACCGCCGTAGACTCACTTCCGAGAGAAAGGCTCGTCAGTCCGCTGCATCCATCAAACGCATTCTGTCCAATCTCTGTAACAGAAGTAAGCGCCGCAGACACAATACCGCTGCAATTCTGGAATGCATAGCTTCCGATTTTAGAAACATTTTCCAGTGCGGCCTCCGCAAGCTTTGCATCGCCGCAGAATGCATAATCGCCGATTTGGATAACATTTCCCAGCGCAGCCTCTGCAAGCTCTGAATCGCCGTAAAATGCATACGTCCCAATTTTCGTCACACTGCTCGGCAGCTCCACCTTGGTTAAATTACCGCACTGACGAAATGCAGAGCTGCCAATGGCTGTGATCCCATCCGTAATGACAACGGTACGAATGCTGTCTTTAAACGCTTTCCATGGAATATCTGTCCCAGAGTAATCAGATATACTGCCCGTTCCGCTGATTGTCAGCGCTCCGGTATCATTGTCGTAGTGCCAATTTGCATCATTGCCGCACTTGCCACTATATGGGTCATTCTCATATTTCTTATATGTTCCGTTCTCGTCTAATACATGAACATTATCTGCCGCGTATCCTAAGCGTTCCCACACATCTTCCGGACCTTGAAAATAGATCTCTTTACTTGCTATATTGGGATCCTGGATTTTCTCTACCGTACCAGGAATTGTTAGCACTTTTAATTTAGTTGTAGTTTTAAACGCATCTTTTCCTATGCTTTTCAGTTCGCTCCCATCCGCAAACTGAATCTCAGTCAAGGTAGTAAGCGCAAAAAAAGAATTATTGCCGATTCTGGTTATATCCTTTCCTATTTCAACCGTAGTCGCCTTATTACGCCTTACACCTGCCCCCCAAGGCACTTTTGCAGCATTTGCAAAGTCTTCAATATCGCCGCTGCCGTCAATTTTTAGAGTTGTCCCATCGAGAAACCACTTTGCATCATCGCCGCAAGTTCCCCAAACCTCTACTTCGCAGGAATTCGAGTTTACCCCGCTCTCCGTTTTTGCGTAAATTTTTGCTGTGCCCATTGAAACCGGCGTTATCACACCGTCTTGGACTGTTGCAACTTTAGCATCAGAGCTTTCCCATGTGATCGTTTCCGTGGCGCTTTCCGGCAAAACGGTAACATCGAGGGCAAAACTGTCTTCACCGACCGTCATGGTCAGCCGCTCCGGCGAAATCGTTATGCTCGTTACATCCTCAGCAGCATCCAAAGATTCAGCAGAATTTTCTTCTTCGGCAGAATACCCCTCTACCTGGGAAGATTCCTCTATTTCCGCATTCTCAGAGATGTCTTCATTTTTCTCTGCGGGGTCCTCAGAGGGAGTCTCCAAATCCTCCCCCTGTGGCTCTGTAGGGTCTTCCGTCTCGTCATTCTGTTCTAAATTCTCTGCGCTTTCAAAATCCTCGGATATCTCCTGTCCGCTTTCTCCATTTCCGCCAGCCTCCTCCGCAGCAAAGCTCCCCACAGGAATCATAGAAACCACCAGAACGAGCGAAAGGAACAACGCTACGATCCGTTTTATGTAAAGTCCCATTTTTACCCTCCACATATAAAAAAGCGGTGGGGTACATTGTGTACCCCACCGCTTTTGCCTAGTTACCTATCGTCAGTTTTGTGTAGCTTCGTAATGAACATCGTAAACCATATAGTAGCTATAGTCAAATACGATCTCCATATCGTCAGTGATAGAATAGTACGTACCATAGTGCTCAATAGGAACATACTCACCGTCAGCATTCTTGACGGCAATCTGCCAGCCGTAGCCAACATAGCAGTCGTAAGATACACCGTCAACAGTCTTCGCGTTTTCTGTTACAGAAACCGTTCCATCATAGTTCTTGGGGCCTCTCACATCGTGGATATAGCCGCCGGGAATCCAAGTTCCGTCAGGGCCGGTATAGCTATCCCATCCGCCAAAGCCGTTATAACCGCTAAGCTCCAGAGAGCACAGGATCGCGTCAAGAATATTGGCATCGGCAGACAAATCGCTGGGAGCCTTGTATACACCTGTTCTGTAGCCGTCATACATTGTCGCAATCGTTGCACCGTCCACAGGCATAACTGTATAGTCATCAATCAAAGATTCTGCCGGGTCTCCGCCAACATACGCCTGGGCAATCTTATTGCCATTGTCGTCCATGCCGCCCATCGTAAACTTGTCATGGGTCACATAGACAGTTACGACTGCCTCGTCCGTGCCGTCTGCCATCGCGGGAACCGCAAAGCAGACAACCATCGCCAGTACCAACAGCAGGGACAGTGCTTTTCTCATGTGCTTCATAACTTTTTTCCATCCTTTCAGATTTTTATTTATGCTCACGATATTTCTATCGGTAGCACCAAAGTGATGTAGATTGTTCTTTTATCCAGCGCTCCATATCATGTGGGGCAATCGAAGGAGGTTACACACCCAGAAAGACACGCTCATATCATCGCACATTCAGTTCTAACCATGTTGCCGGAATCAGATCAATCTATATATGCCTCCGGGTCACGTCCCGGTTGACACCCATTTTTCCTCGCCAGGAACTCCAACTTCTGTTCCCGCCTCGGCTTATGGCATCCCTTCGGCAGCGGCAGCTTGGCCTCGGTCAACGCAATAGACCAGCAGACAAACCGCCCCGCAATATACCGCCCACCCTCAACCTCATAGGAATAGGGGGTGTGGCCCAGCGCCTCGGCGCAGGTACGAAGGTACTCCAGTATCTCATCGTCGCTCATCATATCCCCGTGGGCTTCTCCCCACCGGACATCCCGCTCTAAGCGGGCCTGTTTTTCGGCCTGAGCGACAGCGGCCTTTTCTTGATTCACAGCCCGGATGGCTTCCCGCTTTTGTGCCTGACGTTCGTCGAATACACGGGACTGCTCTTTCATGGTTTTGCGGTAGATGCGTCTGCCCTTATCGCTGACCTTATGTGTTGGGTAGGGCAGCCCAGCAACATCTACCGCTCTGGACCATCCGCCGAACCGTTCCCCAATCATAGCACCCCCGAATACCTCTCTGGGGTAGGGCGTATGCCCAAGCTCCTGGGCGCACTGCTGGAGATAGGCAATCAGCTGTTCGTCTGTGTCGTCCCGGTGGGCCGCTACAAACTCGGCGTCCTTGCGCCGCATGGCGGCGTTGGTCATTGTCTCCAGCTGCTGCTGTTTCCACCGTTGTGGATCAAAACGATAAGACTTGTCTTTGTTACTCACACCGTGTCCCTCCATTATCAGGCGCAATGCCTCTACATTGGTGGGATCTCACGGTTTCTTTCGCGTCCAAAGATCAGTCCATGGCTTTGTAGGTCTCCTGGCTCTGTGCAGCACTGCCGCCTTCTCACTTTTCAGCAATGGCATTTTGGCAGTACCCTTGGCACATTACAGTAGCGCGTCTGCGCCGGACTTCCACCGGCTTCCCTTGTTCAGCCTGCTCTCCACAGGCCACAAAACCGATATGCAGTTTTCAGGCAAAAGAAAAAGCCACACAGGCAGACTTCTGCCAGTGTGACCGTATGTTTTCACATCCTGCCTTCCTTCACCCCATCTCAGGGATGCGCTCCGGGTTCTCACATGGTCGGTATTCTGGCTCTGCGCATCTCAAAGGCTTACGCCTTCTTCGTCTGTATCCAGCCTTCTCAGGTTTCCCCAATGACCGGAACTCTCCGCTAAGGATACAGGCATCTGCGCTTACAGCTACGGGTATAGCCCGGATTTCCACCGGTTCCCTAATCTCCACGCCTGAGCTTTCTCAACCGACCCAGGACATAGGACACCATGCAGCAATTCAATTGTTAAAAACGAATTTCTGTGCCATACTACATATGGAAACAGAAACCCGGGAAGCCGGAATCGATTTCGTTAAGGAATCCCCTTGACGAAAGCATTCTGATTCATATAAGCTCCCATTCGTACAAACTTATTATATCATAAGTTCTTTACTTGTCAATCCGCAGTGCTGAAAATTGCCGGGTTTTGTAATAAAACAACAATTGTTTTCTGTATTGGCTAGAAAGCTTGCTCTCTTTTTGTGCAGAAAAGCAACGGGAGGACAGCAAGTTTTCTGCTTTAACCGTCAAAATCGTGGTCACAGGAGGAATTGCCGATGCCCAGGCGAGGAGAGAATATCTACAAACGCAAGGATGGACGCTGGGAGGGCCGCTATATCGTAGACCGCAGGCCGGATGGGCGGGCAATCTATCACTCGATTTACGGCACGACCTATGGGGAGGTGCGGCAAAAACTGAAAACCCAGCAAGAGGCACACCACAAAAGGCAGCTTTGCGGCTGCACCATGACGGTCAAAGAGCTTTTTGTCAACTGGCAGGAGGAGAACGGTCAGGTCAAGCCCACCACCCGGGAACGGTATCGGGTATTGATTGAAAAGCACATCCACCCGGAGTTGGGGGCATACCGGGTATGCGACCTGACCGAGGAGCTGCTGAAACTGTTTGTGGAAAAGAAACTAAAATCCGGCAGATTGGACGGAAAGGGCGGGTTATCCCCAAAGACCGTCAATGATATTTGTGTCCTGGTCAAATCGGCACTGAAACTGGCGAAACGGAAATACCATTACCGTGGGGACGAGGAGATTTGCAGCCCTGCGGTGAAGCAAAAGCAAATAGATGTCCTTTCCGAATGGGAAAGCCAGCGCATTACCGCGGCAGTGATGCAAAAACCGAATGTAGAGAACCTTTCTTACCTTCTATGTCTGGATACCGGCATCCGACTGGGAGAGGTCTGCGCCCTTCGTTGGTCTGATATAGATTTTCACAGCGGTCTGCTGCATATCCGGCGCACGGCCTACCGCATCAATTACGGAGGGCGCACGGAACTGGTCCTTCAGACACCCAAAAGTGAATGCTCCCTTCGGGATTTGCCCCTGACGGCAAAAATGCTTTCTCTGCTTCGTCCGCTGCGCACGAAACCAGAAAACTATATCTTGACTGGCAGCAGTAAACCAATGGAACCCCGAACACTGCAATACCGTTTCCAACGGTTCCAGGTTACCTTGAATATTCCGACCCGGAATTATCATGTGCTTCGCCATTCCTTTGCCACACGCTGCATTGAACGGGGAATGGATGCAAAAACCCTTTCGGAAATTCTGGGCCACGCAAACGTAAAAACCACGCTGCAAATGTACACCCATCCATCTATGCATGCCAAACGCCGTCTGCTGGAGGCTGCCAGTGCCATGTCCGGCATAGCCTAAAAGGCACATTCGCCGTCACTACTTTGGTCAGGAACAAGAAAAGAGCCGATTTCCCAAGAGAAATCAGCCGTTCTTTCGTCAAGGGGATTCCTTGACGAAAGCTTTTTTGCTTTTTTATTATACCATCGATTCGCAAAAACCCGTGTCGAACGGTGTCGAATACCGAAAATATTTGTTTCTAAATCTATTGTGCTTACTATAAATATTATAGATTCTGTGCTTTCAATTCCATTGCGGGTATACTGTCTAACAGAATGATTACTAATTCCAAAAGGACGGAATACTATGGATTTGAAAGCAATCGGACGACGAATCAAAATAGCCCGTGAGCAAAAGGGTTTGACACAGGAGGCATTGGCGGAGCTGGTGGATTTAACGCCCATGCACATCAGCGTCATCGAACGAGGCTTCAAGCCCACAAAGCTGGAAACCTTTTGCAGAATCGCAAATGTCCTTGGTGTGTCCGCCGACACTCTGCTGCAGGATGTCATTGACTGCTCCGCAAATTCTGTTCCCTCTGAGCTGGACACTCTGTTAAAAGACCTGCCAGCGAAAGAGCGCCGCAAAATCTACCATTGCGTCAAAGCTTATATCGATGCCTATCACGAAAATGGCTAAACCCGCCAGCAAGCAATCAAAAGATTGCCTGCTGGTTTTCTTTTCCCATAATTCGACTGACTTCGACAAGCCTCTTTCATTATTATAATTCTATTAGAACTACTTGTAAATATCTTAAACCGAGTTTTGCGGGAAGTTCTGAAAAAATAATGGAAAGAGGCAAACACAATGGATTTTGAAACAACACCCCCCAACGGCTCCCAGCTTCTTCAGCAGCTCCAACGCACCCTGGCACAATACGCCCCCGATTATGCACAGGAGTCGCAGCAATATGAGCAGGCCAAGGATATGTTTTATACGGTTGAACCGGAACTGCTGGCAGAGGTATTAGGGATTGCGGTCGATTATCAGATGCTTTCTCTGGATGGCTCCATCCTGGGCGTGACCTCACCGGATGAACAGATGGTCTCTGTCTTCTACGATAACGAGGAATGCTATTACTATCTGGACGGCTATACGGTGCTTGTAGACTGCCGCTTACGTGATTCAGAGAAACTGGTTGGCCGTAAAAATTACACTCTGGCCCATGAAATCGCTCACCAGGTTCTTTACAAGGCATTTCCGAATGCCTACCACTCCGCGAACCGGCTTACATGTGACTACCGTCGCACACGTAATTCCCACAAGAAAATCAGCAATTGGGTAGAATGGCAGGCAGACGCTCTCGCCGCAGCCCTTCTGATGCCGAAGGACGCAATCCTGGATGTGATGTTTCTCACTGGACTGGGCGAGCATATTGGCACTCTGAGCAAAAAATACACCCCCAACAAGTATGAAAGCTTCTGCCGCTTGGCAGAGGTTTTAGGGGCCTCCAAGTCTGCCCTGTCTTTCCGTATGGAACAACTGGGGCTGCTGGACAGGAACCTTCTTTACAAACAATAGCAAAGGAGTAAAGACGTATGGAAACTACCGGTAAACAGGAAATGCGCATTGCCGTAAAATGCAAGCAATGCAACATGACAATTTTCTACAAAACAACGCCAAGTACCGGCATTATCGAGTGCAAGTGTCCCAGGTGCAGAAAAATCACCGAAATCAATCTGGCGTATCGCCGGAGTAGGACACCGATTTTCTACCGCCGATCAGCGGATTACCCATTATCGACTACCATTCTTCAATATTCCATCATAGCACCGAGCAACGGGGTATGCGGTCACTGACCGCATAATGAAACACCACCAAATAGCCGGGCATGAAACGATGAGTAACAAGTTTACTCTGTCGTATTCATGCCCGGCTTTTATTTTTTCTAAAACATTAAATATCTACAGCCTGAAGTACAAGGGCCAAAGGATACAAATAATGCTGTTCTCACCATCTGAGAAGCGCAGTATTGGTACCCTAGCTTTTATGCACCCTTTTCTGGCTGCATTTTTGAAGGTCCTTTTCTGCTGGCAGCATTTGTGCCCTTTGGACATAACCAGGCAGAAAGGAATATATGTTACACAATTGGCACTGTTTTGTTGCTAAATATCCGTGACAGCCAGATTTTTGATTTTCAAATTTCAAAAATCTGGAGGTTACAAAAATGTTTGATAACGACAATCTGTATGTTCTGAACAAAAAGGATCGGAATGCCCTCATATACAGGGATTCCATGGGCAATATCTCTCGTCTGACGAGAAATATGTTTGACAGCGATGAAGAATTTGAGTATTGGAAGAAATGGTCCGACGCGGACTACCATGATGAAGAAAAAGAACGTCATATTTTTTCAGACAAAACACTGTACATAGATGGGATGCCCGAAGAAGCCGCCACTGCGGATTCCCCGGAAGATACTTTCTTCTTTTCCTTGTCCGAATCTGAAAAAGAAGAACTGCGCAATTTCTTCATGGTCAACTATTTCAACCAATTGACCCGTATTCAAAAACGTAGGATGTGGCTTTATTTTGTGGAAGGAAAGACAGTGCGTGAAATAGCTGCGCTGGAAGGTACTGCCTACCGCACCGTTTCTGAATCAATCAGCGCAGGAAAAAATAAATTTTTGAGAATTTTCAAAAAACACCCTCACAAAATGCCGTTTTAGCCGCGATAAGTGAAAGGATATTTTTTCTCCCTGAAAATGCAATGTGAGGTGATTTTCATTGAATGCTCAAATGACAAAAAAACTGAAAGATTCCATAGAACTGTCCTTGTGCCCGGTATGTGCTTCGCAGTTCTATCAATCCAACCAGTATACCATCCGTCGAAGCAACCCCTTCCAAATGAAGAAAGAAGTGTGTACTTACTGCGGTTTTCGGTATGGTTGGGATTTTCAGATCATGCAAAAGCAAAACACGCTGAAAAAGGAAGTGATTGTAAGTGGTTGATTTTGAAAGCACAATTCAAAAAATGAACGAGTGTACCCTTTCCGAACCTACCTCATATGAGAAAAGGACTTACCGGGTTGACGAAATTCAAGATATTCTCGGAATTGGTAGGGATGCCGCATATAAACTCTGCCGTAGCGGCCTTTTCCGTGTCGTAAAAGTAGGAAAAACTGTCAGAATCTCTAAAAAGAGTTTTGACGCTTGGCTGGAGGGCAACGTCTGATTTGTCAAGTGTACCAATCAGGTATACCGAGCAATTTCGCACATTTCACTTTTTGACTCCAACTTGCTATGATATGCCCAAGTTAACCGAACGCACATAATAGCAAGGAGGAGTACACAGTGAAGAAAACGAGTATGTCTGTTCGTGAAATGCAGCTGCTTTTAGGCATATGCAAGACAGAATCCTATTGGCTTGTCAAAAAGGGGTATTTCGAGGTCAGGGTTATTGGCCGAGGAATGCGCATCATGGTTGAGTCATTCGATGAATGGTACGCCAGCCAGTTCCATTACAAGCGAGTTGACGGGATCCTCCCCGGAACAAAATGGGGGGACACCCTATCAATTCCTGACTTTGGCAACCTCTTAGGGCTTTCTCCTGGCGGGGCCTACTGGCTGGTAGATCATGCCAAAATTGAAACAGTCATAATCTGCAATCACAAACGGATTACACGAGAATCCTTTGAAAAATGGTATCATTCTCAAAGCAAGTACAGAATCATTGAAGACTGGGAGGTGCAAAAATGGCAACGATCCGTAAGCGACGAAACCGTTACTGCGTAATATATCGCTGTGAAGATGAAAACGGGAAAGAACACCAAAAGTGGGAAACTTTCGCTACAAACGAAGAAGCAAAAAGGCGTAAGAAAGAAATTGAGGCACAGGAATTTGTAGGAACTATTGTCGTTCCATCCGCTAAGACCCTGAACGAGCTGATGGAAGAATACATGAGCGTCTACGGTGTCAATTCCTGGGCAATGTCAACCTATGAGAGCAAACGAAGTTTGTACCTGAACTACATTGCCCCCATGCTGGGTTCAATGCAAATAAAGGACATCTCCACTCATGTACTGGATAAATACTATCAGAGCCTCCTACGGGTTCGCTCCAAAGCCACCAATCACAGGAAGCCACAAAACGAGTATCTTACCGCCCATACGGTCCGTGAGATTCACAAGCTGCTCCGCAGCTGTTTCAATCAGGCAGTCAAATGGGACCTTCTCCAACGAAACCCCTGTGACCGGGCAACGCTCCCAAAAGAGGAACACACCAAACGTGAAATTTGGGATATGAAAACGCTGCAAAAAGCACTTTCCCTGTGCGACGATGACATTTTAAGATTGGCCATGAACTTGGCTTTCTCCTGCTCCCTTCGTATTGGAGAAATGCTTGCCCTAACCTGGGACTGCGTTGAAATATCCGATACCGCTATCCAAAATGGCGAGGCATTCATATTTGTCAATAAGGAACTGCAACGTGTGAACCGGGATGCGTTATCTGCCCTAAATAAGAGGGATGTGGTTTTCCAGTTTCCTGCCATAATCGGAAAAACTACCACCGCACTTGTCCTCAAAAAACCAAAAACGGAAACAAGTACACGGAAAGTATTCTTGCCGGAAACCGTTGCAAAGATGCTGATTGAGAGAAAGGCTACTGTGGACGAGGAAAAATCATTGTTCGGAGACGAATACAATGACTATAATCTTGTGTTTTGCAGTCCAATTGGGCGGCCTATGGAAAGCCAGGTAATTACCCATATGCTGAAAGACCTTATAGAAAAACATGATCTTCCCCCTGTCGTCTTTCACAGTTTACGCCATTCCAGCATCACCTACAAGCTCAAATTAAGCGGTGGTGATATTAAGATGGTGCAGGGGGACAGCGGTCATGCACAGGCAACCATGGTCACAGAGCAGTATGCACATGTTCTCGATGATGACAGACGTAAAAACGCCCAAAGACTGGAACAAGCATTTTACCAAAAGAAAGAGACTTTCACACCTTCTCTGCCAAATACAGAACAGCCCACAACACCGGAATCAACAGAGGATCGACTATCCATCATCATGAAACTTCTTTCCGACCCGCAAACTACGGAATTGCTGAAGGTACTTGTAAATAAGGTTTGATATTGAAAAGACGAGAAGCAGATTGGTTGCTTCTCGCCTTTTTAATTCAAAAACTGTTAGCCTAACTGGAGCCTCACGCAGAAGTTTCTACATAAGCAGCCAAACGCTGCTAACACAGGGAATCTACAAGAAAACAGAACTTTACTAAGGCGAAAATGCACCAAACACTTTTTTTGTTAGCTAGAATAGAACATCTGGTTTGCATCTTGTTAGCAACATAGGCATTTTCGTTAGCAGAATCGTCCTTTTCTAGCTAACACTGTTAGAAAAAAAGCCCAAAATTTCTTCCTGGAATCAAATGTCCAAACAACAGCTCCATTGCCCTGCAGAACCAACTTTTCCTCGTAAATTAGAAAAATCAAAAAGTGCCTAATTTTCCTTGTTTTTTGGAAAACTAGGCACTTTTTGGCACCCCAAGGAGGATTCGAACCTCTGACCTATCGCTTAGGAGTATGGCTTACCATGTGATACACGGTTCGGATGTAACTTCCAATATCATCCCTTACGCAGAATGACTTGTAGTAAACGAACTTTATGGTGCAAAACACCTATTCTGACGCAGTTTTATGTGTCCGTTGGGTGGTCCTATTAGCAAATTCTTAGCAAGAGGACACCCAGCCAAAGCCGATTGCTACTGCCATTCTTCACTCCCTTAGTCAAAATGACAAGGCAAATACATGGAGGTTACTATGGACAAGAAAGAGAAAAAGTCACTGCCGGAACCGCGCACATATACCGTGGAACAGATTGCGGCCATGCTCAACATCGGTCGCACAACCGCATATCAGCTCGTCAAGCAGGAGGAGTTCAGAATCGTCCGCATAGGAAATGCGATCCGCGTCTCCAAGAAATCTTTTGACGAGTGGCTGGAAAGTTTGGAATTGTGAATATCGCAAGAAACGCCGTAGGCTCAAAAAACCTATGGCGTTTTTTTATACCCATTTTTGAAGGAGGCTGGCAATGAAACTGACAGAAGCAGAAATGAGGATGGTGTTTCAGATTGAAAGTACCAATCAGAACGCTGCCCTGAATGAGATTTACATGACATGGCGCTATGCGCCGAACCAGGCAGTAAAAGAAACGGCAGAAAGCCTTCTGGACAAGCTCCGTCCCCTGTCGGATCAGGAGTGCATGGATTTGATCCGCAAGGTGCAGGCCGAATACCGTCTGCCGGAGAAAGCCCGCACCATCGGGGAAATGCTGGCAGAAGCCAGACAACGATCCGGGGCGCAGAAGTTATCCGGCCATGACATTATGGCATTGGAGCGTTTCGACCCGGCGACCAGACACATGATCGTCTTTGATGTTCTTACCCATGACTCGCCTGTTGGCTGGAAGGGTGAGAAAATGCGCCTGTTCCTGACCGACACCGGATACAGCAAGGCTTTGGAAAATCAGGAAAAGGGACATATCAAAATCCGTAACCATGCGAAGGTGCTTTCCGGCGATCTCCACTATGACCATAAAGACCGTGAGAGGTAGCCGCCTGAAAAATGTATCAAAATCAGTGGGATATCTTCTGTTTCTTCCTCTGTGGCTTGCGTTCTGAACAGGGCGTGGATGTTTTCCCATGCGGGAGAAAACGGAGGCATACAGACGGGTAAACCGCTCAAAATCAACACTTTTTATTATCACAGGAAGGAGGTGCGAAGATGGCTGTTTTTCGTATTGAAAAGACCCGTGATTATACGGTCATGTCGAACCATCACTTGAAAGATCGAACGCTGACCCTGAAATCCAAAGGGCTGCTGTCCATGATGTTGTCGCTCCCTGACGAGTGGAATTACACCACCAGAGGTCTTGCGGCGATCTGTCGGGAAGGTGTGGACAGCATCGGTGCGGCGTTGAAGGAGCTGGAAACCCACGGGTATATCCGGCGCACACAGCTTCGGGATGAAAAAGGCAAGATCACGGATACCGAGTATGTCATTTACGAAATGCCTCAGTGCGAGCCGCCGTCAAGCCCAGGTACGCCTTTACCGGGTACGGCAAAGCCATATACGGAAAACCCGGATATGGGTATCCCGGATACGGCGGAACCGTGTACGGAAAACCCCGCACAATTAAATACTAATCAAACAAAGACTGATTTATCAAGTACGGAGATATCAAATCCTATCCCATCAAATCCCCCTACCCCCGCAGGGGCAAGGATGGGAACGGATCGGATGGGAGCCAGAGAATGTTATCGTGAAGTGATTTTGGATAACATCGAGTACAGCTATCTGGTGCAGGACAGCCATATCGACCGTGAGCAGCTTGACGAGATCGTTGACCTGATCGTGGATACCGTATGTTCTGCCCGCAAAGTCATCCGCATTGCCGGAGACGATTATCCGGCGGAGGTGGTAAAGTCCCGGTTTATGAAGCTGGACAGTTCTCATGTTCAGTATGTCATGGACTGCATGAAGGACAACACCACCTATGTCCGCAATATCAAGAAATACCTTCTGGCGGCGCTGTATAACGCCCCGACCACCATCAACAGCTACTATTCTTCCCTGGTGCAGCACGATATGTACGGGGACGGGCAAAGGGGGCGAGGCTAAATGCAGGAGGAAGTAACGCGGGGCGCCGTGACGCTCATTGTTGACGGAGCCAAGCTAAGTGAGCAGGTCTTTGAAAAGGCCGTCAAAAAGTTCCTGGAGGAAATCCAGAAAAGCCAGAAGCCAAAAATCTACCGCGGCAGGCAGAGCCTTAAACAGCTTGCCAGCCAGAACGCCGGTCTTGCCAATATCGAGATCAGTGACAAGAATATCAAGGCTTTCTCCCGTGTGGCGAAGAAATACCATGTGGATTTTGCCTTGAAGAAGGACACCGCCGCAGAGCAGCCCCGTTACCTGGTCTTTTTCAAAAGCCGGGACGCGGATGCCATCACAGCGGCGTTTCAGGAGTTTGCCAGCCGGAAAATGAGCCGTGAGGAAAAGCCCTCCATCCGGGAGCGGCTGACCCAGGCGAAGGAACAGGCGGCGGAGAAAACGGAACACCGCACCATTGACCGGGAGAAAGTAAAGGTCAAAGATCGGAGCGTGCAGAGATGAATATGAAAAAACTGTTTTTGCTGAACCTTCCGTATCTTCTGTTCGTGTATCCCTTCGATAAGCTGGCACAGGCTTTCCGGCTTGCGCCCGGTGCTGACCTCTCCGGCAAGCTGCTCTCCATCGGGGACGGCTTCACGGCAGCGCTTTCCTCCCCGTGGCTCAGTTTCCATCCCACGGACCTGCTGATCGGCATAGCCGGTGCGGTGGTCCTTCGCATGGCGGTCTACCTGAAAGGCAAGAACGCTAAGAAGTATCGCCACGGGATCGAGTATGGTTCTGCCCGCTGGGGTACGGCGGCAGATATCGCTCCCTATATGGACAAGGACTTTTTCCAGAACATTCCTATGACGCAGACGGAACGGATCACGATGGCGAGCCGTCCAAAGCAGCCGAAGTATGCCAGAAATAAAAACATTCTGGTGATCGGCGGTTCCGGCAGCGGCAAGACGCGGTTCTTCTGTAAGCCGTCGCTGCTGCAAGCTCATTCGTCCTATGTCTGCACTGATCCGAAAGGAACCTTGCTGCCGGAGATCGGCACTTTCCTGGAGCGGAAGAAATACCGTATCAAATGCCTCAACCTGATAAACTTCCGAAAATCCATGAAATACAATCCACTGGCTTACATTCGGTCAGAGAAAGATATCTTAAAGCTGGTGAACGCACTGATTATGAACACGAAGGGCGAAGGAGAAAAATCTTCGGAAGATTTCTGGGTTAGTGCGACTCGTTCGCTGACAGTAAAAAGTCAGCGGACAAACAACAAAATACCGTTGTTTGGATAACTGGTAATTCGACAGGTGGAATGACGGGGTAACGCCCTGAAACGCCTGCCCTCGGTGGGCGTGCATCGACAGCAAAGCCAGTGTACGAAGCCCCACGACAACGGCCGAGAGCAACCGTAGCCGCCGCCAACGGCGGCCGAAAGCGGTCTGGAGGCAGACTGTGTTGCCTATATGCCAAGGGTCTACAAAATACCCATGGTTAGAATGTTCGCCGTAGCGGGCGAACTGACGAATCCGCGAATGTACGGGTCTATAAGAAGACCATATAGAAATGTATGGGTGCGTTTAAGCGCAGCCGGTGTGGTTTAGTAGAAATTGGCCCTACGAACGACCATGTTGTGTTACAGGCACAACCCCGCCGGCAGGCTCATAGTGGAAACCTAAAGGTATAAATGCACAGATAGAATTACCGGAACGAGGAAAGGCAGCGGCTTCCTTAAGGAAGAACCTAACGAAGAACAATAAGCAGGTGAACCGCTGCTGAAAAGTAGTGATCGAACCGAAGAAGTCCCTGTAATGGGGATGGAGGAATGGTCACAAGTCGAATTGTGGAAACAGGCATTATTCAATCCAATCATAAGGATTCGAGTAAGACCAAAAGGGTCACTTTTCTCAAACGGGAGGTGATGCCTTATGCCAAAAGAAAGGAAAAAAGTCCTGTGTATGGACGCCCAGCGGCACGCCGAGTATTACGGTATGCAGCAGACATTTGACAAACTGTATGCCAAAAGCAAAGCCGGAGAAGTATTCAACGGCCTGATGGAACTGGTCCTAAGCCCGGACAACATCATGCTGGCATACAGGAATATCAAAACCAACACAGGCAGCTACACAGCAGGAACAGATAAGCAGAATATCGGTGACATTGGACGGCTTCCACCGGCTGAGGTCATCGGTAAGGTCAGAAAAATTGTCACAGGCAGCGAACACGGCTACCGTCCCAAACCAGTGCGCCGGAAGGACATCCCAAAGCCAAACGGAAAAACCAGGCCACTGGGTATTCCCTGCATCTGGGACAGATTGGTGCAACAGTGCATCAAACAAATCCTGGAACCCATCTGTGAAGCTAAGTTCAGCAACAACAGCTATGGGTTCCGCCCGAATCGGTCAGTGGAGCACGCAATCTCCCGTACTTACTCCCTGTTACAGCGGGCGCACTTACACTATGTTTTGGAGTTTGACATCAAGGGATTCTTTGACAATGTGAACCACAGCAAACTAATCCGACAGCTTTGGGCGCTAGGTATTCAGGATAAGCAGCTTCTATTCGTAATCAAGCGGATTTTGAAAGCGCCTATTCGTATGCCGGATGGCAGCACGGTATATCCAACAAAAGGAACACCGCAGGGTGGGATTATCTCCCCGCTGCTGGCAAACGTGGTGCTGAACGAACTTGACCACTGGGTGGATAGCCAATGGGTAGAACATCCCGTAGCAAACCGTTACGGCACGCATCGAATCATCCGTACTTCGGAGGTCTTTGACAAAAGTAAAGGCTACCAGAAAATGCGGGAGACAAACCTCAAGGAAATGTTCATCGTGCGCTATGCGGATGACTTCCGTATCTTCTGCCGAAATCGTGAGGACGCGGAGAAAACCATGGAGGCTGTTACAAAGTGGATTACCGAGCGACTGAAACTGGAAGTCTCTCCCGAGAAAACACGCATTGTCAACGTCCGTAAGCGATATTCTGAGTTCCTTGGTTTCAAAATCATGGTGTACCGCAAGGGTGAAAAGTATGTCGTGAAGTCCCATATCTGTGACAAAAAGCTACACTTGGAAGAAAGCAAGCTGGTGGAACAGGCAAAGCGCATCGCAAAACCAGTCCATGGGCGAACACAACCGGACGAAATCGGCCTGTTTGACGAAATGGTGCTGGGTATCCAAAACTACTACAGGATTGCTACCTGTATCAGTCTGGACTGCCGAAAAATCCACCGCAGAGTCATGACAGTGCTGACCAACCGTTTGAACACGGAATCCGGCTGCCAGCTCGCCCGGGAGGGCGGTGCCATGACGGACAGCGAAAAGGAGCACTACGGTGCTTCCCAAATGGTGCGGTATGTGTCCGGTATCAACCGACCAATCTACCCCATTGCGTTCATCAAGTATAAAACTGCAATCGGTATCAGCGCCGCCGTCTGCTGCTTCTCTCCGACGGGACGGAAAAAGATACACGATAATCTGGAGATGGATACGACCCTGTTTGCATATCTGCGGGAGAATCCGCCACAAGGACACAGTTTGGAATATGCTGATTGCAGGCTCTCCCTGCTGTCAGCTCAAAAAGGCAAGTGTTCCGTCAGCGGCGAGTTGTTTCTGAATCCGGACAACATCGTGTGTCACATGAAAGTTCCAAAGGAGCAAGGTGGTCACGAGCGATACAGCAATCTGGTGCTGCTCCACAGGCGGTATCTTCCTTTGCTGACCGACCAAGACACTGCCGCTCTCAAGAGCATGTGCAAGCAACTGACTGTAACAAAAAAACAACTGACCAAAATCAACAGCCTGCGTACTGCTGCAAAACTGGTAGCAATCTAAAAAAAGCTTTCTATTGGTGATTGATTAAATGCCTGATAACACAATCGATGGAACGCCGGATGCGGTGAAAGTCGCATGTCCGGTGTGAAGTGGGGGAAAATCCGGAGATTACTTCAAAGGATTACCTATCACTATAGTCCGAAACGGCCCTGCTGCAAGCCCTTATGTTGTACCTGCTGCACGAGGCCCCGCCCGAAGAACAAAACTTCTCGATGGTCATGGAAATGATTGCCGCTGCTGAAATCCACGAGGATGATGACGCCTACCAATCCCC
>OGFF01001881.1_pt1 | contig 20141 bp, 20 predicted proteins | sample 1570751 | NCBI WGS metagenome assembly OGFF01 (sample SAMEA2581951, study PRJEB24529) | metagenome | biome: Human gut stool | place: China | collected 2011 | reverse complement strand
TGTTTAAGCTCGTAATAACGGTGCTTCTCTATCCAATAAGGATTCTTTTCGGATAGCTCTGGACGTATTGTTGTTCCCATTAGCGCTTCTCCCCTTTCCACACATAACCAGTCTCCTCGTACAAGCGCTTCGGTGAAATATAAAAATTGATACGTCCGTACTTAGAATTCATGTCCTCAATTTTTGTCACTAACTGACCATTCCTTGTGGCTTTTCCGATTGGCAACCATCCAGATATAATACCGGCCCTAACCCATGACGCGTCTTTGCCGTAAATTCGTGCCGCAACCATTACCGGAACCGAGCCAGTTGCAAATTCATTTTCATTCATTGGCTGCTACCTCCTTTCAACGGCTATTCTAGGTTAGGAACAGCATTTAGTAAAAACAACCTCGGTGGATATGAGCAAAAAGAAAGAGGCTTTGCTAAGCCCCTGTTCTCATTTTGTTAAACCGTAGTTTCTGTAACCGAATACGCATTACAGTCAATTCCTTTCCGATGTTTTCCTGCTGACGATAATTCTTACTTCTCAAAAGCATATCCTCGAAAAATCGAATTTTATTCAGCAGATGTCTTTCTTCTACACTCATATCGCACCTCCGTAAATATGTATTCTATTCATAAAAGCAGTTGCGATTTATGCGCCTTCCAACGTATCATAGTCATCTCACATGGATAATCTTCATATCCAAAAGTCTCGCAAGTGATCAGTCCCTCTATAACACCGGCTATTATTTCCGATTCGTATTGCTTGTATGGGTAAATATAATCTGGGAGATACCGATGTATACATCCGCATTCGGAGCATTGATACCTCGGAACATTCACCCATTTGCTCACACGACCTTTCGTCCGTACAATTCTTCTAACTTTGTCATAGTATTTCAATTTTCCACCGCAGTCCTGGCAGGTTGATGTATTGTTACTGATCATATACCTAACCCTTTCTATCCTAGGTTAAAATATAAAAATTTAGTGTAGGAGTTGACAATTCCTACACTATGATATATGATTACTAACGATAAATCAACAATCCAACATAAAATCTCGGTTCATTATCATGAGGAGGGATTTAATATGCTGATACAATGCCCGGAGTGCGACTTACAGGTAAGCGATAAAGCAAATACCTGTCCGCATTGTGGATACCCGCTGAAACCAGACGCAAAGCCCAAATCGTCTCGTAAACCAAATAAGCGCAGGCGGCTTCCAAACGGTTTCGGTCAAATAAGTGAGATTAAAGGTAGAAATTTAAGGAACCCTTTCCGTGCAATGGTTACGGTTGGAAAGGACAAGAATGGCAAACCAATATGTAAGCCGTTGAAACCGGAGTCATACTTTCCAACATACAATGATGCATACACAGCTCTTGTGGAATTTAATAAGAATCCGTATGACCTGGAACCGTCTATCACAGTCAAGGAACTGTACGACAAATGGACACCGGAATATTTCAAGACTCTGAAGAGCGACGACAGCGCCAGAGCTACTACATCGGCTTGGCAATACTGCTCTGCTGTTTACGATATGCGAGTCATGGATGTTCGAGCAAGGCACATAAAAGGCTGCATGGAAGAAGGTGTTGCTACCGTAAGAGGCCAAGAGCAGACACCAAGCGCATCAATGAAGAATAAGATAAAGACGCTCTTCAATCAGATGCTCGACTATGCTGTTGAATACGAACTTGTAGATCGGAACTATTCGAGAACATTCAAGCTTACAGACGATACCATTAAAGAAATACAGACTGTCAAAAAAGAACACATTCCATTCTCTGATGATGAGATGGCTCTTCTGTGGAAGAATCTCGGACATAAATATGGGATTGAGTTCATGATTATTCAATGCTATTCTGGATGGAGACCCCAGGAGTTAGGTCTGATAGAATTAGCAGATGTTGATTTATCAAACTGGACATTTAAAGGTGGAATTAAAACCGATGCTGGTGAAAACAGAGTTGTACCGATTCATCCTCGGATAAGGGACTTGGTTTCTAAATCATACGAAGAGGCTGATCAACTTGGGAGCAAATATCTTTTCAATTATACAGATGAAGATCGCCGCGGTAAGAATACCAAGTTGACATACAATCGGTATAGCAAAATATTCAATCGCATTCGGGACGAGCTTAAACTCAACCCGGATCATAGACCTCACGACGGCAGAAAGCATTTCGTAACCAAATGCAAAGATGCTAAAGTCGATGAATACGCTATCAAATATATGGTCGGACATAAGATTTCAGATATCACCGAAAAGGTGTATACAGCCAGAGAATTTGAATGGCTCAGAACTGAAATAGAAAAAATAAAATGACTTGTATTTGACGCTCAAATATAGGAATAGCGGTATAGGAGTAGTGCAGGAATAATGTATGAATTACCTACATTTTCCCACTTTTTACTACTCTTAACCGCTTCATAATTCCTTGATTTTACTGGATTTTCTCGGTATAAGCCACCTAACAAGTTTCTATTTATATATCTCTTTATCTAAATAGTAATATTTTTTTTCATTACAAACAATATCTTTTGCAGAAAGTAACTGTTTTTTGCAGAAAATGATCAACTATATCCGTTCAAGTCTCAGTTTCGTCCAGAATAAAATAGGCATGTATCAATTCTACGGTTCTCCAAAGGAGATTTGCTTGTAAAATAAAAACAGGACCCTCCGTATTTTACGGAAGATCCTGTCTGAAGAATCCTGTATTTATTTGCTCATAACGACTCTCTTGAAGTTCTTCTTACCTCTGCGGACTACCAGACCCTCTCCGTCAAACTGCTCGGGATCGTAAGCGGTCTTCACATCTGTAACCTTTTCATCCGCTACGACAACACCGCCCTGTTCTACGGCACGTCTTGCTTCACTGCGGGATGCGGACAGTCCGGATTTCACCAGAACACCGAGAATATCAATCTTACCATCGGTAAAGTCTGCCTCTGTCAGCTCACTGGTAGGCATTTCTGCGGCGTTGCCGCCGGTAAACAGTGCTCTTGCACTCTCCTGTGCCTTCTTAGCCTCTTCCTCGCCATGTACCAGATTGGTCAGTTCGTATGCCAGAATTTCCTTCGCCTGATTTAACTGGCTTCCTTCCCATTTGTCCATCTCATCGATCTGCTCCAGAGGCAGGAAGGTCAGCATGCGCAGGCACTTCAGGACATCAGCGTCCGATACATTTCTCCAGTACTGGTAGAACTCGAAAGGTGTAGTCTTGTTGGGATCCAGCCATACGGCGCCCTTCTGGGTCTTACCCATCTTCTTGCCCTCGGAATTCAACAGCAGGGTGATGGTCATGGCGTAAGCATCCTTGCCCAGCTTTCTGCGGATCAGTTCCGTACCACCCAGCATGTTGCTCCACTGGTCATCTCCGCCGAACTGCATGTTACAGCCGTATTTCTGATATAAGGTCAGGAAGTCAAAGCTCTGCATGATCATGTAGTTGAATTCCAGAAAGCTTAAGCCCTTCTCCATTCTCTGCTTGTAACACTCTGCAGTCAGCATACGGTTAACACTGAAATGTGCTCCCACATCTCTTAACAGTTCCACGTAATTCAGATCTAACAGCCAGTCGGCATTGTTGACCATCAGTGCCTTACCATCGCTGAAATCAATAAAACGGCTCATCTGTTTCTTGAAACAGTCTACATTATGCTGAATGGTCTCCTTGGTCATCATGGTACGCATGTCACTTCTGCCAGAAGGATCACCAATCATTGCAGTACCACCGCCGATCAGCGCGATCGGCTTGTTACCTGCCATCTGCATTCTCTTCATCAGGCACAGTGCCATGAAATGTCCTACATGAAGGCTGTCTGCGGTAGGATCAAAACCGATGTAGAAGGTAGCCTTTCCGTTATTGATCAGTTCCTTGATCTCCTCTTCATCTGTCAGCTGTGCCAATAGTCCTCTTGCTTTTAATTCATCAAATACTGTCATTTTCTCTTCTCCTTTTTGTGCTCTTTTTACCCTGTATGCCTTTTTACATTTTAGGGGATTCGGCTCAAAAGGCACTAAAAAAGCCCGCCCCTTTTTCAAAAGGACGAGCTTGATCACTCGTGTTACCACCTAATGTTCCCGCCAGACTCACATCTGACAGCTCAGTAAGTATCTATCAATACTCCGGCCGATATCGGTGCCTGCCGTCCTGATCTACTCGTTCGGGATCCTCTGATAAAATCTACTGATCCTTCTCTTTCCACCGGCTGCTCCGGGATGTATTCCTGCTCTGCTTCTGTGCGCCTCTCACCTGCCGGCTGCTCTCTGTCAGAAGTGGAGGAACAGTACTTCTTCCCTTCATCGCATTCTTCTTATCCTATGTTTGCGTTAAACATGAACTTATTATAGCCAGTTTGCGTTTTTCTGTCAACACCAAAAATACGATTTATTCTTCCGGCCAGGGCAGGTGGGATACTTCCAGCTTCTTGTCACGAAGCATCAATTCTTTTACCGCCTGATCCGCGGGCTTACCGTCAAAGAGTACTTCATTTACCTGCTCAATAATAGGCAGCTGAACATCATATTTTTTCGACAGTTCCATGGCAGCCTTGGCGGAATACACGCCCTCTACCACCATCTGTACTTCCTTCATGGCTTCCTCGTAGGTCTTGCCCTGCCCGATCAGGATACCGGCACGACGGTTACGGGAATGCATGCTGGCGCAGGTCACGATCAGATCTCCGATACCGGTCAGACCGCAGAAGGTCTCGAAATTACCACCCATGGCAGTACCAAGTCTTGCGATCTCAGTAATACCTCTGGTGATCAGAGCTGCCTTCGTATTGTCTCCGTAGCCCAGTCCGTCGGCAATACCGGCAGCCAGCGCTACAACGTTTTTCAAGGCACCACCCAGTTCAATGCCCAGTACATCCGGGCTGGTGTAAACACGGAACACTTCATTCATGAACAGATTCTGCACATATTCCGCGCAGCTTTTGCTCTTAGAACCCGCTACGATCGTTGTAGGAATCCCACGGCTGACTTCCTCCGCATGGGTAGGTCCGGACAGCACCGCTACCTGTGCCTGCGGAATCTCATCTTCGATGATCTGCGCCTGGGTCATCAGGGTATGCTCCTCGATTCCCTTGGAGACACTGACAATTTTCTGTCCCTGTGCCACCAGCGGGCTGATGCGGTGTGCTGTGCTTCTGGTATAGGAGCTTGCCACTGCCATGACCAACAGGTCCTTACCCTCGATCGCAGATTTATCATCCGTCGTAAAGATCATATCCTCCGGAAGCTTTACTCCCGGCAGCATCTTGTGCTCATGCTTCTCCTGAAGCATCTGAATCTCTGCGGGAACCGCAGACCATACCGTCACCTCATGTCCGTTCTTATGTAATACCACTGACAGGCCGATGCCCCAGCTTCCACCACCCAAGATACATACTTTTGCCATAATTATTTGTCCTCCCCTGAGATTTCTGTCTGCGCTTCGGCTGATTTCTTATTCTTGAACAGATAAGTCTTCCTCTCGTTCCCGTGGATCAGACGCACAATGTTCTGTCTGTGCTTCCAGTAAGCCATAACCGTAAGAAATGCAGTGATGGCATACATTTCATACAGCTGTGACTGTGGCATGGCACCGAACAGTCCCATCTGTCCGCAGACTACCATCTGGATCATAAATCCGGCATATACCAGCAGTGATCCCAGCGATACATAATGTGTGGTCAGAAATGCGCCGAAAAACAGTACCACACCCATTACGATAAAATAGGGGTGAAAAGACAGGATTAGTCCTGCGGTGGCAGCAATACCCTTTCCGCCCTTAAATCCCATATAAAACGGAAAGTTGTGTCCGATGATGGCTCCTGCGCCGGTATACAGGCACAACAGATAAATATTCTCCGGATGTCCGGTACTGAATAAGGCTCTGGTGATGCATACGGCGATGATACATTTTAAACAGTCTCCCGCAAACACGATCAGTCCCGCCTTCGTTCCCAGTACTCTTAAGGCATTGGTGGTACCGGCATTGCCGCTTCCGTACTTACGGATATCGATTCCCTTTGTCTTGCCATAAAAATATGCAGTCTGAAACAGTCCAAATACATAGCCGATGAATAAACAGATAACACGTTCCATTATTGATCTTTTTCCTTTCGTTCTCTGATGATAAACCGGAGGGGCGTCCCCTTGAAACCAAAGGTCTCCCGGATCTGATTCTCAATATATCTGGTATAGGAGAAATGCATCAGCTCCTTATCATTTACGAAAATAACAAAAGTAGGGGGTTTTACCGCTACCTGGGTAATGTAGTACAGACGAAGTCTCTTACCCTTATCGGAAGGGGGCTGCTGCATGGCTACAGCCTCTGCCATAATCTCATTCAGTACGCCGGTTGCCACACGCATGGCATGGTTCTCGCTGACGATATCGATGGTCTCGAACAGCTTGGGCAGTCTCTGACCCGTCTTCGCAGAGACGAACAGAAGCTCCGCATACGGCATGAAGGACAAAGTATTGCGCACCTTTTCCGTAAATTTGTAAATAGTCTTGTCGTCTTTTTCGATAGCATCCCACTTATTCACAACGATGATCGTAGCCTTGCCTCTCTCATGGGCAATTCCCGCGATCTTCGCATCCTGCTCCGTAACGCCTTCTTCCGCATCGATCATCAGTACCACGACCTCCGCACGCTCCACGGCACTGACAGTACGGACGATCATGTAACGCTCCAGTTCTTCCTTGATCTTATTCTTACGACGGAGTCCCGCAGTATCAATGAAGACATATTCCTTGCCGTTATAAGTGATCTCGGTGTCCACCGCGTCTCTGGTAGTACCTGCAATATCGGATACGATCAATCGATTCTCACCCAGAAGCTTATTGATCAGGGAAGACTTCCCTACGTTAGGTTTACCAACGATAGCCACACGGGTGCGGTCATCCTCTTCTTCCTCCGCCTGCTCCTTATCAAAATATTCCGTGACAGCTTCTAACATGTCACCGATTCCCAAGCGGTTCACCGCAGAGATCGGATGGGGATCGCCGATACCCAGATTGTAGAATTCGTAAACATCCGCCATATACTTCTGGAAACTGTCTACTTTGTTGACTACCAGTACCACCGGTTTGTGGGAGCGGCGCAACATGTCCGCCACCTTAGAATCAGCGTCCACCAGTCCCTGCTTTACATCCACCAGGAAAATGATCACATCCGCCGTCTCCATGGCGATCTCCGCCTGCTCTCTCATCTGGGATAGGATCACATCCTTGCTGTCCGGTTCGATACCGCCGGTGTCGATCAGGGTAAATGTCATATCCAGCCAATGGATATCCGCATAAATACGGTCTCTGGTAATACCGGGCGTATCTTTTACAATCGATATATTTTCGCCAGCCAGTGCATTGAACAGGGTGGATTTACCTACATTCGGGCGTCCCACCACCGCAACGATGGGCTTGGATTTTCTCTTTGCCATAATTTCCTCCATTTCTGCTCCTGCTTCTTATTCCTGCCCGGAATCACTGATTCCAAGCAACGCATCCACAAGATCATATCCGCTTGATTTTACAATATTCACGGGCACTTGTAAAGACTTTTCCAGTTCCGGCACCGTTACATCATCCAGGAACAGATCCGCTCCACTACGCAGTACATTTCTGGGCAGATATAAGGTATCTCCCAGTTTTTTTCCCTTTAACTGTTTTTCAATATCCCCGCCGGTCAAAAGTCCGGACACAGTGATCATCTCTCCGAAAAATTCATTTACAATCTCATATACATGAATCTGCAGTCCCGGATATTCCTGCATCACCTCTTCTGACATTCTCTTTAAATAAGGAAAAGCAAGCTTTCCCGTTGCCAGGGAGATTTCTCTGATACCTTCCCATGGAAGACCTGCACCTGACTGTTTTTCTGTAATTCTCCTCTCAAGTCCGTCATGGAATTCATCTAATAGCAGTCGTATCATACCTACACCGTTTTCCAGCTGGAGATAACCATCATAGCGTTCCTCTTCAGGCACTTCTCTTCCCGCCAGAATATACCACTCATCACTGGCCTGGATAAAATGTGTTCCATACTTTTCCATACAGATCTTCTGATATTTCTCGATCAGATCTATGACTTCTCCTGCATCCTGCGCGTTAAAAGGTTCTAACGGATACAGCCCGTCACGGTATTTAGACAGCCCTACCGGCACCACAGAGACACTTTCCACATTCGGAAGGTACTCCATCAGCTTCTGAATACTGAATTCCAGCTCTTTCCCATCATTTACCCCTTTGCAGAGTACGATCTGTCCGTTCATCCGGATTCCGGCTTCATTCAGGATATCCACCTTTTTCAGTGCCTCCCCGGCGAAACGGTTATTCAGCATCTTACAGCGCAGATCCGGGTTCATGGTCTGGAAGGAAATATTGATGGGCGACAGATGATATCTGCAGATTCTGTCGATATCATGGTCTGACATATTTGTCAGTGTCACATAATTTCCTTGCAAAAAAGACAGACGGGAATCGTCATCCTTAAAATACAGGGTATCCCGCATGCCCTTCGGCATCTGATCGATAAAGCAGAAAATACATTTATTATGACAATGTCGGTATTCGTCCATCAGACCGTTTTCAAATTCAATGCCCAGATCCTCGTCGAATTCCTTGTCGATCTCTAAGAGCCACTGCTCTCCGTCCGGCTTCTCTACCAGCATCTCAATATAAGTATCCTGTGTCAGAAACTGATAATCAAAAATGTCTTCGATCTCTGTATTATCTATGGCCAGTACTTTATCTCCGGGAGCGATCTCCAGTTCCTCCGCGATGCTTCCCGGCTTTACTGTTTTTACAATATGTTCTTTTTTCTTCATTCTAATTCACCTAACCATCTTTCTCCTATCCATTGTACAAGAAATTCCTTGACGTGTCACTAGCATAATGTTATAAATTAATTGTTATATTCAGAATAGTTCCGCAAAAATTAAGCATCGAAGATGCGCTTTTGCGAAGGAAGATCTGCATATTTTTACGAACAATAAAGCTCGTCCAGGAGGGACATCATGCCTAATTTACACGAACTGGAAAATGCCATGCCCGTGGCTCCTTTGAAGATCATCGCTCTGCCTTCCGCAGAAAAAATGGGACGCCGCATCAATGACTACATGGTAGAATTCCGTAAGAGTATCCATAATGACAAAGTGAAAAACGATCCTGCCTTTCACGGCTATATCGAGAGCAACTATCTCGTAGACGTGAATGTGCCCCGTTTCGGAAGCGGTGAAGCCAAAGCGCAGATCAGCGAGACCATCCGCGGTAAGGATCTGTTCATTCTCACCGATGTATGCAATCATAGTATTACTTACAACATGAACGGCTATACCAACCACATGTCTCCTGATGACCACTATCAGGATCTGAAGCGTGTCATCGCCGCCTGCAACGGCAAGGCCAGACGTATCAACGTCATCATGCCTTTCCTCTATGAAGGCAGACAGCATCGCCGCAGCGGCAGAGAATCCCTGGACTGTGCTTATGCACTGGAAGAGTTACGGGATATGGGAATTGATAACTTCATCACTTTTGATGCCCATGATCCCAGAGTACAGAACTCCACTCCGCTGAACGGATTTGATAATTTTACCACCCCTTACCAGTTCATCAAGTCCTTGTTAAATTCCGAAGATGATATGATTGTAGACAAAGATCACCTGTTAGTCATCAGCCCGGATGAAGGAGCTCTGGATCGTGCCATTTATTTTGCCAGCGTTCTGGGTGTCGATACCGGTATGTTCTACAAGAGACGTGACTATTCCACCATCGTCAACGGTAAGAACCCTATCGTGGCTCACGAATTCTTAGGTGACAATATTGAAGGTAAGGATATCATCATCATCGATGACATGATCTCCTCCGGTGGAAGTATGCTGGATACTGCAAAACAGTTAAAGGCCATGAAAGCCAGACGCGTATATATCTGCTGTACTTTCGGCTTGTTCACCGACGGTCTGAAGAATTTCGACGCTGCTTACGAGCATGGTGATTTCGATAAGGTCATTACTACGAATCTTACCTATCTACCGCCTGAGATCTACACCAGACCTTATTTCGTGGAAGCCGATATGAGCAAGTTCATTGCTTCCCTGATCGACTTTATGAACCATGACGCTTCTCTGTCCAATGTCATGGCTACCACCGAAAAGATCCACGGTATCGTAGAAGCCTACAACAATCGTACGGAAATGAGCGAATTTCATTTTTAATTTCCAACAGATCTGACAACGCATAAAAAAACGCAGAAGCCGTTATGGTTTCTGCGTTTTTCAGTTATATTGCTTATTTCAGTATTTCTTATTTCGCCATTTCTAAACCTCTTTCGACACGGTCTCCTTCAGCTGCTCTGTGGCGGGTTCTTCCGGCTTATGGTATTCCGGGAAATCCAATATAATCTTAAACAGATCTCCATCCAGCTGAATCTGGAATTCTCCGTGCTGTGCCTTGGTCAGATTTTTCGCAATATACAGACCCAGACCACTTCCCTCGGTAGTACGGGAAGCATCTCCCCGGATAAATCTCTCTGACAGTTCCTCACCCTTGAGATTCATGGGCCGGTCGGAAATATTTTTCAGAGAAGCGATGACTCTTCCGTCCTTTACCTGCATCTCCAGATAGACTCTGGTTCCCTCCAGGGCATACTTGCAGATATTCTGAAACAGATTTTCAATGATTCTCCACATCCTGCGGCTGTCGGCATAGATCATGCCGGCCACATCATTTCCGTCAAAGATCACCTGCAGCTTTTTCTCTTCCATTCTGTCGGAGAATTCTCCCACTGCCTGATTCAGCAGTTCCGTCAGGTTCAACTGTTCCAGATTCAGCACAATGTTACCGGAGGAGATTTTCGAAGCCTCCACCAGATCATCCGTCAACTGTTTCAGTCTCTGGGATTTGCTGTCCAGCACCTCAATATAGCTTCTGGCCGGTTCTTCCGTGATCTTTAGGCGTTTCAACAGATCCACATAATTGATAATGGAAGTCAGCGGTGTCTTAATATCATGGGAGACATTGGTGATCAGATCCGATTTCATCTGCTCATCCTTCATGCTGGTGCTTACCGCCTTGCGGATACCCTCTCCGATGTTATTGACTGCATCCGCCATCTCACGGTTGTCCCCATGAAGAGATTCCACATCCAGCTTATAATCCACTTCTCCATCACGGATCCTGCGGATTCCTTCCACGATATCGATCTGCTCCGCTTTTTGCTTGAACCTTAGTACCCCCACAATGCCGTCCAACACAATAGCCCCCAGTGCCGGAAGCACCCACAGAGCGCTTTTTCCCCGCAGCAGATAAGCTCCGAAAATTCCTGCCAGATTCACCAGTAGAAACAGATTATACGGGATCAGTGAGCTGATGGCGGAATTTCTGTGGGAAACCACAAAATGTACCGCCTTACCGAAGCTTGTGACGATCCAGTGCAGGAAACTGTCACTCCACATATTGTGGGATTTGATCCTGCGGATCAGGCTGTACCAGAAAACATTGATTCCCATGCTTACGCAGAAGCCATACAGCGCAAAGACACCGTAGGCTGTCAGCCGTGTGATCTCCCGCCCCTGGATCTCGGAATGGCTGAGATATACCTTATTGGCCACATTCATCAGATAATCGTATCCGATTCTTCCGCCATAGATAAATCCCACCAGCAAAAGCGCCATGAACTCGATCCAGACATGATCGATACCGTTCAGGTACAGAACCGGCTCATCCTCCTCATCGTAAGCCACGCCGGCCGTTACGGTAAGATAAATACCCACCAGCAGCCACAATACTGCCAGCAGGATCCCTCCGCCGATCAGATACCAGATATTCGGAACGATTCTCTGGAACACCACATTGGCATTGTAAAAGGAATCTCCCTCCACCGGATAATTGGTATCCACTGCGATCCAGATATGAGTCATATCCGGATGCACATAACCATACTCTTTCAGATACTGATAGATCTGGCCCTCAGTCATTCCTGTGTTGCCGGTAAATTCCAGACTGTCCGGATAATAGATCAGATACCGTCTGTACTCCGAAAAATAATCCGTAATATCATTATCGGAACTGTTCTCAAACTCCGATACATTCGTATAGGTTCTGCTAACTCCATCTGTTGTCATCATACGGACCACATATTTCAGATTGCCCGCATCTTCTTTATACAGATCATTACAGTTCTGATACTGCTCATAGTTGGCTGACAACGTCTGGATCGTCATCTCCAGATTGCTCTGCAGCGCAATATATTCGATCCAGTTGTCCGCACAGGCTGTCAGCTGCTTCTCTCCGTCTACGGTGGCATAACGGTTCACCAGCATCGGGAAATATACCGTCAGCGTACCATCGTCTTCTCTGGATACCCGGATATCCTGTACACTCTCTTTCACAATGTATGTGAAAGCCAGGTCTTCCAGCCGATCGGTTCTCTGGCTCTCCGGAATTGCCTCGATTGCCTGTGCGACTACTTCCTTCTGCTCCTCCGTCTGCTCTCCGCCTGCCACGAACACCAGCTGTCCGTCCGCATCCACGCGGAAGTTCGACTCCAGGTCTATCGGTCCGAAATAATTCACGAAGTCCGACATACTCATAATACGATCTGTATATTCCGCACCGTATTTTCCCCATTTGATCAGATCTTCCAGCTCATAAACTGCTGTTACAGGGCAATCTGCACCGCCGGTTTTCCCTGAAGCAAATTCCGTGATATCAACATGCTTATGCGGATCAAAGCTTCCATTGGTTTCCATCTGTCCTTTGATCACCATAAGCTGGATAATATCCGATACCGAGCTCTGGAACAGATCATGGAAAATCACGGAATCTTCAAATTGCGTTTCCGCATCCAGAGGGGATAATTCATATACTTTTGTGCCATCCGCTGTGTCTACCGCCAGATAGGAATTGAACAAAACCGCCGCGATTGCCACCAGCAAAAGCAAAGCCGCCGTCTGCTGCACCAGTCCCAGCATCAGCCGTTTCAATGTAGGTCGTCTCATGCCTGCTCCTTGTCGATCTTATAGCCTACTCCCCATACCACTTTCAGATACCGGGGTTCCTTGGGATTGATCTCGATTTTTTCACGGATATGCCGGATGTGTACCGCCACGGTATTGTCCGCTCCGATGGCATCCTCATTCCAGATGCTTTCATAGATCTGATTGATGGAAAATACCCTGCCCTGGTTCTTCATCAAAAGTAATAAAATATTATATTCGATAGGTGTCATTTTTACCGGTTCATCGTCCACTGTCACCTGTTTGATATCATCATTGAGGATCAGTCCACCCACCTGATAGATTGCTTTGTTCTCACCGGTCAGGCTCCCCAGGGAGGTATATCTGCGCAAGTTGGATTTGACTCTCGCCACTAGTTCCAACGGATTAAAAGGCTTGCAGATATAATCATCCGCACCGATATTCAGCCCCAGGATCTTGTCCGTGTCTTCCGATTTGGCCGACAGGATAATAATGGGAATGCTGCTGTATTCCCGGATCTTCAATGTAGCCCGTATGCCATCCAGCCGGGGCATCATGATATCCATGATCAACAGATGGATATCCTCCTTGTCCAGGATCTGAATTGCCTGTTCCCCATCATACGCTTTATATATTTTATAGCCATCCTGACTCAGATAGATCTCGATGGCATCCACGATCTCTCTGTCATCATCACATACAAGAATATTTGCCATACTTCCCTCATTTCTCCGTTACTTCCCGGTTCCCCATCATTTTCGTTATTTCTATTTAAACATAATATTTTTAAATATTTTCGTGTTTTTTCTTAAATTTTCTTAATTCCCGTCAGGCACTCAGGAACTCAGGACTCCTTCAGCATTAAAAATGCCGCCAGATTTCCCCTCTGTCCGTGACTTGCCCGGTGGGAAAACAGATACTCCGGATTGTGGCAGGTACAGACGTTCGTTACCGCCATATGTTCCGGCGGGATCCCCACCCTTAACAGAATGCTCTGATTGGCTTTCCACAGATCAAGCTGATATTTACCCGGTGCTTTGCCCGGCTGCAGCACATCCTCCGGAAAGCCTTCCCGAAACTGTTCCGCCACTTCTTCACTCACTTCATAACAATCCACACAGATGGACGGTCCGATGGCCGCCACCAGCTCCTCCGGGCGGCTGTTAAAATGTTCCTGCATATATCGTACCATACAAGCTCCCATTCCCGCTACCGTTCCTCTCCAGCCGGAATGCGCCAGTCCGATGGCCCTGTGTACCGGATCCACGAAATACAGAGGAACACAGTCTGCATAAAAAGTTACCAGTGCGATTCCGGGGATATCCGTAGCCAGACCGTCTATATCGTCATAGACCGATGGTCTGGTGATCCCATTTCCGGCATCTGCTTTCGTCACCAGATGAATATTCGTGGTATGGGTCTGTTTCGATGCCACCATATGTTCCGGGTCTGTTCCCAGTACTTCGCCAATCCGTCTGTAATTCTCTCTGACACATTCCAGGTCATCTCCTCTGGAAAAACTCAGGTTCATAGTGGAATAGATTCCGTTGCTGACACCACCGGTCCTTGTGGTAAACAGATGTTCCACCACACCGGTTTCTTCCAGCTTCGGGAATACCAGATACTCCAGTTCCCCTTTTTGTCTCTGCTGTATACTGTCTGTGTCTCTGCTGTCTGTTCTGCTCAATGGATACATGTTTCTAACTCCTTGCACTATAATGATGCGGAAAAGCATTTGGAATCCAGTGAAGTGTCTCCCCCTGGATTGCCACCACATCATAACGCACCCAGGTATCCTCCCCATAATGATGCAGATAACGGTAATAATCCGCAACTCTGCAAATGGTTCTCTGTTTCGCCGTTGTCACGGCCTCCGCCGCATTTCCCTTTTCATCACCGGAACGGTATTTCACTTCCACAAACACAAGATATTTTCCGTCTCTGCCGATAATGTCGATCTCACCGTTCCTGCCTCTGCGGAAATTCCGTTCCAGGATACGCATTCCCTGTTTCTCCAGATAGTCCGCAGCCATCTGCTCATATACATTCCCCGTCTGTCTGGTATTCAACCCTTATGTTTTCCCCCGTTTGCCACACTTTCCTTTACCATGCGGTGATCCACAGCATCCACAAATACCAGAATCTCCGCCACCACTTCATACAACTCCGGCGGGATCATCTCGCCGATGTCCAGCCGGGACAGTGTATCCGCCAGCTTGTCATCCCGATGGATCGGCACACTGCTCTCCTGGGCCTTCTCTATGATCTTCTCCGCCAGAATTCCCTTGCCGCTGGCTATGACTCTGGGTGCCTCATCCGAGGGATCGTATTCCAGTGCTACGGCCTGTTTTACTTTCTTTTTCTCGTCATTCATTCTGTTTCCTCTATGGCCTTCTTAACATACATGGTTTCAGCCGCACAAAACATATACGTTTTCTCCGTGCTGCGCACTCTCGAAATCGTAACAATCATTCGTATTCCGGACTATCGTCCTGCATACTCATGTTTGTCCGCTCCTCTCATAGGAAACATCCGCTGCCTGCTAGCAGTCACGTCTGTTTCCTATGGATGAGCTATGTTCTCACATCAAAGGCATATTGTGCTACCGGAACACTTCCTTCTGTCTTAAGAAGCGGTGCCATGGCCTGCGCCGTCTGCTGTAATTCGGTACGCAGTGTTGTCTCACATTTACAATCATAGCCTCTTTTTTGCAGCCGCTCTGTCAGCACATCCATATTAGCCTCCAGGTAATCCAGGATTGCATCATTCTGTACATAAAATTTGGTGCTGACTTTGGTATCTTTCAGAGTCACATACACATCAAGCGGTCCCAGATGTTCCATATCCAGATGCAGCAGTGCGCTGACCTGTCCGTCTTTTCTGGCAAGATTTTTCTTGTTGGTATATACGAACAGTTCTCCCGTCTTGTGCTCTCCCTGCCGTAGATGCAGCGGCAGCTGGATATAGGCATAGGTCTGGTTGATCTGTTGCAGGAAATCCACGTTCTGGCTTAAATTCGTCACGTTCTGATAAGCACTTGAACCACGCTGTCCGTTTTCTTCCAAAAGATTACTCAACCCCTTCAACTGTTTTCCCAGCTTCTGGTAAAGTTCCTCCACCTTCTCCGGAGATTCCACATCCTCTGGTTTTATGCTCCACCGATCCGCCAGGAGTTTTGCTGGAAGCTCTGCCACTTTGGAATTATGGAGAATACTGCGCAGCAAGGGAATATCTTTCGTCTCCAGCCCCTGCTTTAACAGTTTCTGCAGATTCTGCAGCTGTGGTGCCTCCTGTGTTTTTTCTGCACCGGGATTTTCTTTTATCGTCTGACCGTTGCCCGGTGCCGTCTCCGTCGGTTCCTCTATGATGGTCTTCTGCCCCGGCACAGCTTCCGGTGCTGTTGCCGAAGGCTGTACTGGCATCTGTTCTGCCTCTTCCGGGGTCACTGTCACATCCACGCCAGGCTCCGGCAGAGGTCCCTCGGTCTGTTGTTGTCCTGTTACCGTCTCTCCGGCCGCATCTTCGAAAGCCAACAGTTCCAGAACCTCACTGTAGATTGTGGCGGCCTGCTCTATGTCTCCGCTCTCTACCAGCCCCTGCAGCATATTTGTCAGACTTTCTCCGGTCTCTGCGATTCCTGCTGTCAGCTGATGTGTCAGATTGCGATAGGATGCCATCTGTGTGATATTTTCCTCCGTCACCGGAAGTTCCACTCTGTGAAGATTCACGAGATCCAGAATCTCGGCATCCGGGAACGCATTACTTTCATGCCAGATCTGCTGCAACGTATTCTTATCAATAGGAAGCCCCGCATCCATCAGTTGTTTTGTCATGGCTACCGTATTCTCGTTCACCGGCAGCGATGCCATATCCAACGCTTTCAGTACGGTTCCTTCTGTTGCCATATTGGTAAAAAGAGGACTCAGATTCAGTGTCTGCCCGTTATTTTTTACCTGAAAGGTAATGTTCTGCCCCAGTTCCAGACGGATATCCGCATCCACTTTTGCATCCACCAGGACATCCTGCAGCAGACGGATCTGCGCATTATTGCCCTCCCTGGAGACCACCTCTCCTCTGAGGGTCTGCCCGGGAACCAGTGCACGGATCTGCCGGTTTACCTGTTCGGTATTCGCATTATTTGGAGTCTGTACTCTGCTGTTATCCGCTATTTTATCCTGTGAGAACCATCCTGTCAGCTTCATATTTTCTCTCCCGGCACGCTAAAATGCCTTAAAATCCGAAATTTTTGATAAAGCTGTGTCTGTGGATCGGAGTCGGTCCATACTCCTTCAGTGCCGCAATATGTGCCGCACTGCCGTACCCTTTGTTGGATGCAAAATCATACTCCGGAAACACATCGGCATACTGCTCCATCAGACGGTCCCTGGTCACCTTGGCCACAATACTGGCCGCACCGATAGAAATGCTCTTGGCATCGCCCTTGATGATCGGCACCTGTCGGATCTCCACTCCGGGAATCGTCACAGCATCGTTCAACAACAGATCCGGTGCCGGATCCAGTTTGCCGACAGCCTCCCGCATGGCCTCATAGGTTGCCTGTAAAATATTGATCTCATCGATCCGCTCCGGAGAAGCATAGCCCACTGCCCAGGCCACCGCTTCCTTCGTGATCACATCGTACAGCTCTTCTCTCTTTTTTTCGGATAACTGCTTGGAATCATTAATGTATAAAATATCACAATCCTTCGGCAGAATGACAGCACCTGCCACTACCGGTCCCGCCAGAGGACCTCTTCCCACTTCGTCAATTCCGCAGATATAGGTATATTGTGCGTATTCTTTCTCGTATTTTTTCAGATTCTCGATCCGCTGACGTTCCTTTTCCAGAGCATCTATCTTTTTCTGTGCGCCAGACACCAGCTTCTGCACACCGCTTCTGGGATCATTCTCATATTCTGCTATAAATTCAGGCAGCTTTTCCATTGAAGCTGCCTGTAATATTTCCTTGATCTTTGCTGCACTTTCCATTTGTTTATCCCCATTTATGGTTATTGATGTTGTAATATACCGAAATCAGAAACCGGCCAGATCCGGAGCCAGGCTTTTCCGATGATATTTTCTCTTTTTATGTTACCCACCATATCCGTACGACTGTCGCTGGAATTGTTGCGGTTGTCTCCCATGACAAAATATTCATCATCCCCCAGTTCAATGGGTTCCGCAGCCCGGCCGATGGTCTCCGGTTTTATGACTTCCATGCCGTAGTTCTCTTCCAGCTTTTCCCCGTTGATGTAGATACTGCCATCATCCATGATCTGTACCGTCTCTCCCGGCAGTCCGATGATACGCTTGATATAATAGGTGTTGTCTTGGAATTGAAACGGGAAGACAATGATGTCAAAGCGTTCCGGATCATGAAAACGATAGCTTAACTTATCCACGATCAGATTATCCCCGTTGTGCAGGGTATTCTCCATGGAGGCTCCCTCCACTTCCGTACGCTGTCCTACAAAGGTGATCACCAGCCATACCGCTCCCAGTACACAGAGCAGGTAGATCGCTGTGTTTAATAATTCTCTCATGATTCTGTTCATCTGTCTATATCCTCTCCAGTGTTATTCGTCCCAGCTTGCCGCTCCGGAAATCATCGATCAGGATGCCGGCGGCTTTCCCCAGATCCAGTTGTTCTCCCTTTGCATAGCATTTGCGGCTCTCTGCCACTGCTTCCAGTATCTCTATGGGCTTGCCCGCAGGATCTGCCTCGTAGCGTTCCTGCAAAGCCTTCGGATAAAGCTCTTTGATGGCTCCGATCAGATCACAGGCCAGTTCATCTGGAATTAGGATCTCATCGTTCATGGATCCGATAAATGCCAGACGCATTCCTACCTGCTGGTCCTCGAATTTGGGCCACAGGATACCGGGGGTATCCAGAAGTTCCAGTCCTTTATTCAGACGGATCCACTGTTTTCCCTTGGTCACACCGGGTTTATTTCCCGTCTTGGCGCAGGCTTTTCCCGCGAAGGAATTGATAAAAGTGGATTTCCCCACATTTGGGATTCCCACTACCATAGCACGTACCGGTCGATTTACGATGCCTCGCTTTCTGTCACGTTCAATCTTCTCCTTGCAGACTTCCTGTACCAGCCCCTGGATCGACTTGATTCCCATACCGGTACGGGAATTGATTTCCAGTACACCCATTCCCTGATTTGAAAAATACTCGACCCATTTCTTATTCCACACCGGATCTGCCAGATCTGATTTATTCAACAAAATGATACGGGATTTACCTTTTCCCAGTTCATCGATATCCGGATTCCTGCTGCTGATGGGGATTCTGGCATCTACAAGTTCAATCACCAGATCGATCAGCTTGATATTTTCCTGCATCATACGCCTTGCTTTGGTCATATGACCGGGATACCACTGATAATTCATTTTTCTATTCTCCTACCATACTTTCTATTTGATAAAGCCGATGCCATCCGTCCCGGATTTTAAGTGGAACCAGGCTTTGCCGATCATATCGCCCTCCTCCACCGGTCCGATATTGGCGGATCTGCTGTCTTCGCTGTTATTCGGGTTGTCCCCGATGCAGAAATACTCCTTGTTCCCAAGGATAATCTCGTTTTCCGCTATACCCGCATCCAGGATCCGTTCCGTCACCCATTTGCTTTCCTGCCCGTTGACATACAGAGTTCCGTCCGCGATCCTTACCTTGTCTCCCGGCCCTGCCACAACACGCTTGACATAATAATGGGAATTTTCATTGCCATTCGGCAGAAATGCTACTACGTCTCCCGCCTTCGGAGAAGATAAAACATACAGAAAACGGTCAATAAATATCTGCTGTCCATTCTCCAGTGTCGGTTCCATGGACATGCCCACAACTCTGGTGGACTTTCCCAGAAAGATAACCACCACTGCAGCCAGAAAGACTGACAGTGCAATGCCGAAGATCCAGCTGAAAATTTCCCTGAGCAGTTCCTGACTGATCTTTTTCTTTTTTTTATAAAAACTTAGTCCCTTATTTCTCAATGTTCTGTCCTATCTCGCATAGTGTTTACAAGTCTCAGTGTACCATATCCGTATTCCTTTTTCAAATAAATATAAAAGGCAGCTGTCAGAAACAGCTGCCCCTTTCCGGTCAATGTAATTATTTAACTAATTCCTTAACCTTTGCCTTCTTACCAACACGATCTCTTAAGTAATTCAGCT
>OGFF01001879.1_pt1 | contig 20158 bp, 20 predicted proteins | sample 1570751 | NCBI WGS metagenome assembly OGFF01 (sample SAMEA2581951, study PRJEB24529) | metagenome | biome: Human gut stool | place: China | collected 2011 | reverse complement strand
AGCGAGCGGGCGATGATGGCCGCATGGCTCTGGCCGCTGCCCTCGGCGGTGATGAGGCCGAGGATGCGGCCCGCCGGGACGCTGAACAGATCGGTGGGCATGAGCAGGTCAGACGCAAGGATGACCGGGTGGTCGAGGGCCAGCCAGCTGCGGATCCGGTGGCAGAGGATGTTGGTGATGCGCTGGGTCACGTCGAGGATGTCCACGCTCCGCAGCTGCATGTAAGCATTGTCCTTCATGGCGGCCAGCTGGGCGGCGTAGCGGCGGCCCACACGGTCCATTGCCTCGGCGGCACCGACGCCGGCCTTTATCTGGAAAGCCACCTCATTCATGAAGCCCTCGTCTTCCAGCATCATGCTCTGGAACAGGAAGATGGCCTGCTCCGAGGGCGCGGCGCGGCCTGCCATCTCGTCCAGCTCCTGCTGAGCGACCTTGATGGCGTCTTCCAGCGCCTGCTTTTCCTGTTCGGGGTGGAAAGGCCCCTCGCCGAACACCAGCGGCGGGCGGTCCAGCCGGCTGACCTGACCCAGCACGAGGCCGGGCGATGCGGTAAAGCCCTTATATACCTTCATGTTTCCATCTCCTCCGGCGGCACTCTGCCGGTCAGCGCCCGGCAGACCAGTGCCTGCAAAAAGGTGTTGGGCAGCAGAGCGGCCCGTGCGGCCTGCGCCGGGCCTGCTTCACCCTCGAACAGCGGCTCGAAGCTCCTGAGGCGCTCGAAGTCGCATTTTGCAAGGAAAGCTTCTCCCAAAGTATGGGTGGTGTAGTAGGGGGCGGGGTCTACGCCCACGTCCTCAGCCACGGCTTCCAGCGGGGCAAGCTCTGCATCCGAGAGTTTTGCCAGCAGGAGAGCAGCGTCTGCCGTCAGGGTGGAGGGGTGCTTTTCCCGCACGTCCTTCTGGACGGCCTCGAAGGCCGCATGGAATGCGGCAGCATCCGCGCTGCTCTCAGCCCCGCTGTCCACAGCGTAGGCGCAGCCCCGCAGCCGCCCGAAGGCCCGCAATGTATCGTGGTAGCCCAGCTCGATGTTCCGCCGGGCGGCGGCGGGCTCGAAGTGGAGGATGTCGCCCAGCTCCCAGTAGCTTCGGATGAGGGTGGTGGGCAGGCCGGTGCGGTTGGGGCGGGTGATGCCCACACCCTCCAGGTCTACACAGACCAGCTCTTCTGCGCCCATCTTCTGGGCCAGCGCGGTGGGCATATTGTCCCGGTAGCCGCCGTCGAGGTAAGACACCCCGTCGATGGTGTGGGCCCGCAGGGCGGGGAAGCAGGCTGCAGAGGCCAGCAGGTAGTCTTTCACCTTCCCCTCGGGGATGTCTTCCAGCGGAAGCTCCCGGGCCTTGAGGGTCTTCTGCTCCACGGTCACAAGGCCCAGCCGGATGGGGCTTTTGCGGAGTTTATCTTCGTCCAGCACCCGCTCGACGATCGCTTCCAGCGGCGTGACGTCCATGCCGCCCTGAGTCACAGCGTCTTTGAGGAATGCGTGCAGCTCAGAAAGCGGCGCATCCTCGGCGGGCAGCTCCATCACGTCCTGGCTGCGGATGGTCAGCCACATGTCCCGGGCCGTCTCGTAGAGGTCGAGGGCGAACATGGCGCCGTTCAGGCTGCCGACGCTGGTACCCGTAATGATCTGGGGCCGCCAGCCCAGCTCGGTCAGCGCCCGCCAGACGCCCACCTGATAGCTGCCGCGGGCGCCCCCGCCCGCCAGCACCAGCGCCTTTACGGGGGTGTTGTTCTGCGCCATGTTTTCTGCCTCCTTTGATGTGTTCCGGTTTTGCCTAGATTATAGCATATTTCCCGGGAGATTTCTCTCTGTTTTTGTAACAAAAAATGTGCTATAATAAATTCACTTTGCCAGAACGATTCAGGAGGACGACAGATGCACCGCAAGCAATGGATTTTCGACATGGACGGCACCCTCACCGACAGCATGACCGTGGTGTGGCAGGGCGCACCGCTGGAGCTGCTGCGCCGCTATGGCCGCACCGCAAGACCCGGCATCCACGATGTTCTGCTGAGCATGGGGATGGTGGAGGGCGCGGAATATCTCATCCGCACCTACGATCTGCCCCTGACCCTCCGGGACTACGAGCCTGCCATGCGGCAGGTCATCCGGGACCTGTACAAAAAAGTTGAGCTGAAGCCCGGCGTCCGGGAGATGCTGGCCCGGCTGAAAGCCGAGGGCGTGCGGATGTGCATCTGCTCCAACACCTGGGCAGAGCAGTGCGAAGAAGTGCTCACCCGGCTGGGCGTCGCAGACTATTTCGAGTTCTTCTACACCGCACAGGGCGCGAAGAGCAAAGCTCACCCCGAGGTGTTCCACGAAGTCCTCGAGCGGCTGGGCGGCAGCGAACCCGCCGACGCCGTTGTCTGCGAGGACGCTGTCTACGCCACCCGTACGGCCAGGCAGTGCGGCTTTTACCTCATCGACATCGAGGACGAAACCAGCGTTGCCGATAAGCCCGAATTGCAGCGCCTCGCCGACCAGTACATAACGGATTGGACGCAGCTGGACTGGACAAAATTATAAAGCAATGGGGAGGCTCTTCCGGGCCTCCCCATTGCTTTATCGGAACTGCTTTTCCAGATAATCTTTCAGCGCCGTGCGGGCTGCAGGCTCCCGCCCGCGGGGGACAGGGACCCGTGCGCCGCTCTGCATCCAGAACTCACCCGCCGCCAGCTGGGACACCGCCGCCAGATTGACCACATAGGAGCGGTGGAGCTGGACGAAGCGCTCATCCGTTAAAAGCGGCTGGGCCACCTGCGCGAACGGCACCCGGACGGACAGGGACGGCACATCCTCGCCGCTGGCGAGATGGAAATGCACCACATGGTGGGTACACTCGAGGTATTCGATGTCCGCGAAGGGCAGCACCCGCAGACCCGACGCCGTGGCCACCGGGATGGCCGGGCCGTACTCCGGCTCGGTGGCCCGGGCCAGCAGAGCGTCCAGCTGTTCCGGCGGAACAGGCAGCAATAAATACTGCATGGCGTCCACCCGGTAGGCGCTGTAGGCGTGGGCGGGCGTGTGGGCCAGAAAAGCCAGCGGGCTGCGCCGCCCCCGGCTGCGGAGTGCAGCCGCTGCCCGCAGCGACGCGGCGGCTGCCGTGGACGGCAGCTCAATGAGGTACAGCTCGTACCGCTCCCCGGCGTCGTCCCGGGCCAGCAGGGCCTCCGGGCTGTCCAGCTGCTCGATGATGCAGGCGTCGTCCCGCCGGGCATAATAGTCGAGACACTGCCGCTCCACCCGGCTGCGGAGGACGCTGTCCGGGCTGCACACCGCGATATGAAATATCATTCCGAAGCCCCCTTTCGGGCCTGCCGCCGGCGCTTGCTTTTTGGGCCCGGCGGGAGTATTATTGCTATAAAAAACAGAAGGAGAAACTGCTATGGAAATGCCTCTCGTCAGCATCATCGTCCCTGTGTACAATGCCCAGAGCCACCTGAGCCGCTGCCTCGAAAGCATCTGCGGGCAGGAGTACAAGAACCTCGAACTCATCGTCATCAACGACGGCTCCAAAGATAAGAGCCTGCCCGTCTGCGAGGAGTTCCGCAAAAAGGACAGCCGCATCCTGCTGGTGGACAAGGCAAACTCCGGCGTGTCCGACACCCGGAACCTCGGCCTGAAGCTTGCCGGCGGCAAGTACGTCCAGTTCGTGGACAGCGATGACTACATCGCCCCGGACTACACGGCCCGGCTGGTGGAGACGGCAGAGAAGACCGGTGCCGACCTCGTCATCTCGCCCTACACCATGGTCATCCCCGCCGGGGCGTCGAAGCCGGAACAGGTGCTGGAAAAGATCCAGGACGACCTCGGCGTCATGCATGTTGCACGCCCGCCGGAGAACCGGGAATACGGTTTCCTGCCCGAGGGCGTCTACGACAAGGACACCTTCGCCCGCCGCCTGATGGATAAGCCCGCCTCTTACTTTTACAGCGTGCTCTGGAACAAGCTCTACCGCCGCGACATCCTCACCCGGCACGACATCCGCTTTACCAGCGAGATGCGCTGGGCCGAAGACCTCGTGTTCAACATGCAGTATATCCAGTACGCCGAAGTCTTTGCGTCCATCCCGCAGCCCGGCTACTACTACGTCCAGAACCCTCAGAGCATCTGCCACACCCAGATAAAGCCTGCCACTCTGGTGCAGAACAAGATCCAGGTGTTCCACTACTACAAGGACCTCTACACCCGGCTTGGGATGTATGAGCAGGTGCGGCCCCAGCTCTACAAATTCCTCATCGACATTGCCGAGAGCACTTACCCCTCCGGCCCCTTCAAGAAGGTCATCGACGAGGCGAAAGCCTACTGGAAAGAGCACCGGGCAGAGCTGGAACAGAAATTATAACGAGAAACAAAAACGGGCTGTTGCACATCCCAACCTCTCAGTCTCGCTGTCGCTCGACAGCTCCCCTACCGAGGGGAGCCTCTGGCGAAGAGATAAAGCTTTACGAAATGCCAAAGCCTCTCCTCGGTAGGAGAGGTGGCATTGCGAAGCAATGACGGAGAGGTTGTCGATATGCCGCAGCCCTTGTTTTATTTGTTACGCTCCGATGGCGGCACACTTCTTAGCCAGCCAGTCGCGCTCGTCCTCGGTCAGGCGGGGAGCCAGCTTCTCGAAGACCTCGCGGTGGTAGGCGTTCAGCCAATCCAGCTCGTCGCGGCTCAGAACGCCCGGGACGATGGGGGAGGTGGCGATCGGCACGAACGTGATGGGGCGGAATGCCAGGAACTCGCCGTACTGGTTGGATGCCTTGTGGTAGCACTCCAGCTCATTCTCGATGCGGATGCCGACGACGCCGCCCTCATAGACGCCCGGCTCGTCGGTGACGATCATGCCCGGCTTGAAAACGGTGGTGTTGCGGCCGTTCAGGGCGTGGGGGCCTTCGTGGACGTTGCCCACGTGGCTGACGCTGTGGCCGGTGCCGCAGCGGTAGTTGATGAGGTGGCGCCACAGCGGCTCACGGGCGATGGTGTCCAGCATATGGCCGTCGCAGTAGTCCAGCCAGACAGCCCGGGCGATGTCGATATGGCACTGTAAAGTCCAGGTGTAGAACAGGCGCTCGTCCTCCGTCAGCTCACCCAGCGGGTAGGTGCGGGTGATGTCGGTGGTGCCGTCCATATAGGTCGCGCCGCTGTCCACCAGCAAAAAGCCCTTCTTCTCGAGCTTTGCGTGGTCTTCCTCAGTGGCGTGATAGTGCATCATGGCGGCGTTGGGGCCGTAAGCTGCAATGGTGCCGAAGCTCTCCGTCAGGAACTTGTCCTGTGCGCTGCGGTACTTGTGGAGGATCTCGTCGATGGTCAGCTCCGTCAGCTCTTCGCCAGCAGCCAGACGGTTCTCCAGCTCGATCTGGAAGCGCACCATAGCCACGCCGTCGCGGATGTGAGCTTCGCGGGTGTGAGCCAGCTCGACTTCGTTCTTGACGCCCTTCATGGGCAGCAGGGGGTCGGCCTCGTCCTTGACGGTCAGAGCCGGGTTGGCCTGCAGGGTCTGGTAAACAGCGTAGTTGACGGAAACGGGGTCGGCCAGAACGGTCTGCTCTTCGGCCTGGGCGGCGAGGAAGGTAAGCACATCGTCGTACTCAGCCAGCTCCACGCCGTTCTCCTTCAGCTCCGCAGCAGCCTCAGCGCTGACGCGGGCGGTGTCGATGAAGAGCGTCGCCTTATCGGGGGTCACATAGCAGTAAGCCATTGCATAAGGGGTACACTGGATGTCCATGGCGCGGAGGTTGAGCAGCCATGCCAGATTGTCCAGCTTGCCCACCAGCTGTGCGGTGCAGCCCAGCTCAGAGAGCTTCGCACGCAGCTGGCCCAGCTTCTCGGCAGGGGAGAAGCCTGCGTACTCTTTCGGCAGGAGCCATGCCGGGGTAGCGGGCAGGGCGGGACGGCCCTCCGTCCACAGCTCGTCCTCGAGGTTCAGCAGCTTGATGGTGCCTTTCTTAGCGTCCAGTTCTTTCTGCAGGCTGCGCACCAGACCGCAGGAAGCAGTCAGGCCGCAGAGGCCCAGCTTGCCGCCCTCGGGCAGGACTTTGCCGCAGTACTGCTCGGCGGTCGGCACACCCGGCTCGCCCATCCGCATCAGCTGGATCTCCGTGCCAGCGATCTCCTTCTCGGCCTGCACGAAGTAACGGCCATCGGCCCAGACAGCGCTCTCGGTCATGGTGACAACGAAGTTGGAGTTCTCGCCGTGGAAGCCGGAGAAGTAGGTCAGGGCAGTGTAGTGGTCGGGCATATACTCGCTGGCGTGCGGGTCTCCCACCGGGATGAGGTAGACGTCCACACCGTTTGCCTTCATGGCCTCACGCAGGGCGGCCAGACGCTCGGGAACGGTATTCATGCTCATGTCAAAAAGCCTTCTTTCTTTATTCTGCCGGAAAAACGTCCGGCGGCGATGGTTTGCTGTACCTTATTGTATCATTCCGGGGCGCAGAATGCAATTCGCAGGTATCATTTTGGTCCTGCCGCCCGAAAACGCAAGCAAATTGCAAAAAATGTTACAAATTTCTCATCAAAAAGGCCGGTTTGCCATTGACAGCCTTGTTATAATAGGAGTGTAGGAATTTTACGGGTCAGCACTCAGCGGCCCGGACTGCTTGTAAGGCCCGACGGGCCTGCTGGGCAGCGCCTTTGCGGCGTCTGCATAAAAGAAAGAGGCATTTCAGACTATGACCAAGATCGATATTTTCTCCGGCTTCCTTGGCGCCGGTAAGACCACCCTTATCAAGAAGCTCATCAAAGAGTCCTTTGCAGGCCAGAAGGTCGTGCTCATCGAGAACGAGTTCGGCGAGATCGGCATCGACGGCGGCTTTTTGAAGGAGTCCGGCATCCAGATCAATGAGCTGAACGCCGGCTGCATCTGCTGCTCTCTGGTGGGCGATTTCCGCGCCGCTCTGCAGCAGGTGGTGGAGCAGTACCACCCCGACCGCATCGTTATCGAGCCCTCCGGCGTCGGCAAGCTGTCCGACGTGACCCGCGCTGTCGAGGGCGTGGCCGAGCATCTGGATGTTCAGCTGAGCAGCTTCGTCACCGTGGCCGACGTCAACAAGGTCAAGATGTATATGAAGAACTTCGGTGAGTTCTACGACGACCAGATCAGCCACGCAAGCTGCATCATCCTGAGCCGCACCCAGAACGCCACCGAGGAAAAGATCGCCGCCGCTGTGGCCATGCTGCGTGAGAAGAACCCCACCGCTACCATCGTCACCACCGCCTGGGACGCCCTGACCGGCGAGCAGATCCTGAAGGCCATGTCCACCAAGGACGACTTCAAGGCTGAGCTGATCGCCATGGCTGCCAAGGCCAACGAGGAGCACGCCCACGAGGACGAGGAAGAGGAGCACGAACACCATCATCACCACGACCACGATGATGACCATGATGAGCATTGCTGCTGTGGCCATCATCATGATGACGACGACGATGATGAGGATGAGCACGAGCACCATCATCATGACCACGACGCCGATGAGGTCTTCACCAGCTGGGGCGTCGAGACGGCCAAGAAGTTCTCCAAGGCTGACATTGAGCACGCCCTCACCGAGCTGGACACCGGCAATTACGGCATGATCCTCCGCTCCAAGGGCATCGTGGACGGCGGCGCAGACGGCTGGCTGGAGTTCGACTACGTTCCCGGCGAGTGGGAAGTCCGCGCACGCGGTGCAGACGTCGGCGGCAAACTGGTGGTCATCGGCTCCAAGCTGGATGAAAAGGGCATCGCCGCACTGTTCGGCTGCTGATCGACCCTGAAAGGATAAAAGATTATGGCAAATGAGATCCCGGTATACCTGTTTGTGGGCTTCCTCGAGAGCGGCAAGACCAAGTTCATTCAGGAGACTTTTGAAGACCCCAACTTCGACTCCGGCGACAAGACCCTTCTGCTGGTCTGCGAGGAGGGCGAAGAAGAGTACAATGAGAAGAAGTTCGCCTTCCCCGGCGTGACCCTTTACAACCTCGAGGACAAGGCTGAGCTGAACCCCCAGAACCTCGCAAAGCTGGCCAAGGAGGCCGACGCAGGCCGCGTGGTCATCGAGTATAACGGTATGTGGATGCTGCAGGACCTGGCAAACAATCTGCCCGAAAACTGGATCGTCTACCAGTGCATCGCCACCGCCGACGGCACCACCGCGCTGACCTACGCCCGCGACAACTCCATGCGTGCGCTGATGCTGGACAAGATCGCCCGCAGTGAACTCATCGTCTTCAACCGCGCCGAGGCCGTCAACAACGACGCCGCCCGTCAGGAGCTGCACAAGCTGGTGCGTCAGGCATCCCGCAAGTGCGACATCGCCTACGAGTTCAAGGACGGCAGCGTGGCTTACGACGACATCCCCGACCCGCTGCCCTTCGACATCAACGCCCCGGTCATCGACATCCCGGACGACGATTACGGCATCTGGTATATGGACTGTCAGGACGAGCCCCAGAAGTACGCGGGCAAGACCGTCAAGTTCCTCGCACAGGTCTGCCAGACCAACCGCGCCGGCAAGAACAGTTTCGTGCCGGGCCGGTTCGCCATGACCTGCTGCGTGCAGGACATCCAGTTCGTGGGCTTCCCCTGCAGCTACGACGGCTACAAGGCCCTCGAGCAGCGGGCATGGGTCAAAGTGACCGCAAAGGTCGGCTATAAGTTCCATAACATCTACCGCGGCAAAGGCCCGGTGCTCACCGCACTGTCGGTGGAGCCTGCCGAGAAGCCGCTGAACGATGTTGTCACCTTCTCCTAACTACAACACAACCAAGGAGGTCATGGCATGAAAGCAATCTTCCGCATTCTGGGTACTGCCGCCGCTGTGGCGGCCACCGGTGCCGCCATCGTCATCATGGACAAGCTCCTGAACGAGAAGGCCGCACCCATCATCGAATCCATCGAGTTCCCCGAGGAAGCCGAAAAGGACGACGCAGAGGCCGCCAAGACCGCCGAGGCATACGCCGAGGGTGAGACCAAGGCAGAGGCCGAAGCCGCCGCACCGGCAGAAGAGACCGCTCCTGCTGAGGAGCCCGCCGCCTCTGAGTCGGAGGCAGCGCCCGCTGAGGCCGCAGAGCCTGTGACCCTGCCCGACCTGAGCGAAGATCGCCCGGTCTGTGACCCCGAGGCTCCGAACCCGAACCCCGTGGAGGCCGGCCCCGCCGTCGCCCCCAAGGACGAAAACGGTAAGTTCGACCCGACTAAAATCGCCGACGTCTCCGACTTCGGCGACTGGGAAGAGCAGGGGTGCAAGGGGTAATTCCGCACGATAAAAGGGACTCTGTGTATATGCGCAGCGTCCCTTTTCTGTTTTATTCTCCGTGTGCTATCTTCATCAGACGGTCTTTATCCGTCACGGTCACGCCGCCACGATAGAGCTTCACGATGCCCTCACCGGCGAAGTATTTCAGCAGACGGCTCACCACCTCGCGGGCAGAACCCATGTACTTCGCCATCTGGTCCTGGGTCAGGCGGATATCGTCGCCGCCGGTCTTGGCAAGCTCGTCCGCAAGGAAGATGGCCAGCCGCCGGTCGGCGCTCATGAAGAGGATCTGCTGCATCGTCCACATGGTGTCGGAGAAGCGCTCAGCGGTCATCTGGTAGGCGAAGCACCGCACCTCCACGTTCTGCTGCATGAGACTGCGGAAGACGCCTGCGCTGATGCAGTAGGCTTCGGTGTCCTCTTCGGCGTCGATGTAGAGGTCAAAGTTCACCGAGTTCATGACGCAGGAGGCGGAGAGGATGCAGATCTCACCGCCAAAGAGGCGGTAGAGGGTCACGTCCCGGCCATCGTCGGAGAGAAGATACGCCCGGAACTGGCCAGTGCGCAGCAGCAGGATGCCCACGCAGTTCTCCACCGGGCTGTGGACCCGCTCGCCCTTGCGATAGCGCACCGGGCGGGTAGTGCGGCAGAGCATATCCTGCTGCTCGGCGGTCAGCTTGTCCCAGAAGGGGAAGGCACAGGCGAGACATTGGCGGTGCTCGCCGCATTTGGGGATGGGCAGGATCTCCGGCATCTCAGATCACCCCTTCCGCAGCGCTTTGGCGGCTTCGGTGCCTGCCAGAGCGCCCTCATAGACGGCCTTCGCCACCTGCAAAAGCCCGCCGGTGCAGTCTCCGGCGGCGTAGAGGCCAGGGACGGTGGTCTGCATTTTTTCATCTGTCACGATGCGGTCGTTCTCCACGGCGGCACCGATCTTCCGGGCCAGCGCCGTACTGCCCGCAACGCCCAGAGCCACAAACACACCCGCCAGCTCCACCACATCGCCGCCGGACAGCTGGACGCCGGTGACTTTCTGCTCGCCGAGGATGGCGTCGATTTTTTCCGGCCGGACAGTCACCTCCGGCGGAAACTCTGCCACCAGCGGCGCACCATTCAGCAGGAGGGTGACGCTGGCCGCCACCGGCAGGAGCGCCTGCACCTCATGCAGGGCGTATTCGCCGCTGCCTACCACGGCCACATCTTTGCCGCGATAGAAAAAGGCATCGCAGGTGGCGCAATAGCTGACGCCGTGGCCCTCAAGGCCCGCCAGCCCCGGGATGCGGGGCGTCGCCCGCGAAGCACCTGTGGCGAGGACAACAGCGTCCGCCGGGTAATCTCCATCGAGGGTTTCTACAGTGAGTTTATCGGTATAGGTCAGACCCACGGCCTCGGTGGTCACAAATTTAACGCCCACAGCCTTGGCCCCCTCGATGCCCTGACGCTCCAATTCCGCACCCGAGATGGGGGCGGCGAAGCCGTAGTAGTTCTGGATAAGCTCTGCACGGTCAAGCGCACCCGGCCCCCGAGTGAGGACGGTGGTGTCCACCCCCGCACGGGCAGTGTACAGCGCGGCGGACACCCCCGCCGGGCCGGAGCCGATGATGACGATGTTGGACATAGTGGGCCTCCTTGTACTTCCTGTATTATCGTAAAATCAGTTACTTTCTTTGCGCGCCGACGGCGCGGGGCTTTACTTCTCTATTATACACCAAATCCCCCTGATTTCTATGACCAAGTTCCAAAAGCCTCCATTTTCCGCCCGAGCGCCACTTTGCAAGGGCGGGCGAGTGTGTTATACTTTTTATGAATGCGATTCAATCTTCCTGATGGAGGCTTTTTCTATGTCCACAAAGCAGCGTCTGCTTTTTATCACCACCGGCGGCACCATCGCCAGTGTCCGCACCCAGCAGGGCCTCAAGCCCGTGCTCACCAGCGAAGAGCTTCTGGCTCATCTGCCTGAGCTGAACGAGCTCTGCTGCCCCGACACGCTGGCCCTGTGCAGCATCGACAGCACCGACCTCGGCCCGGAGCACTGGCTGATGATGGCGAAGGCCGTACAGGAGAACTATGCCCTCTACGACGGCTTCATCATCTGCCACGGCACCGACACGCTGGCCTACTCGGCGGCGGCTCTGTCTTATCTCATCCAGAACGCCGACAAACCCGTCATCCTCACCGGCGCACAGCAGCCCATCTCCAACGAGATCACCGACGCCAAGAAAAACCTTCGCGACAGCGTCATCTGCGCCCTCGACCCCGGCAGCCGGGGCGTCATGGTGGTGTTTGGCGGCCATGTCATCGCAGGCACCCGCGCCAAGAAGAACAAGACCATCAGCTACGACGCCTTTGCCTCGGTGAATTTCCCGGCGCTGGCACTGGTACAGGGCGACCGTCTGGTGCGGTATGTGCCTTCGCCCTGGCCCACAGGCCCTGTGGAGTTTGGACGCTCGCTCAGCCCCCGCGTCTTTCTGCTCAAGCTGACTCCCGGCCTCAGCCCCGATTTGATCCCCGACATTTTCCGCCTCTACGACTGCGTCATCGTGGAGAGCTTTGGCGTAGGCGGCATCCCCCAGCGGCTGATGGACGCCTTCGCCGAGGGCCTCGGCGACTACGACAAGACCCACAAGGTGCTCATCCTCACCACCCAGGTCACTTACGAGGGCAGCGACGTGGGCATCTATGAGGTGGGCAAGCGGGTCAAGAACCGCTTCCGCTTCCTTGAGGCCCACGACATGACCATTGAGGCCGTCGTGACGAAGATCATGTGGCTGCTGGCGCAGGACTGCGACAGCTTCGACCAGCTGCAGCAGCGGTTCTACCGGCAGGTCAATTTTGATACGTTCTACCATTGAGGAGCGTGTAATGAAAAACGAACGTGAAAAAGCCTTATTTTTAGCACAACTAAAAGACTTTGCAAATACTCTGTCCGATAAGATTGCAGTAAACGATGAATGGACCATCAAGGGCTTTATCGATATTTTCAAAAACATTTATACGATTTCTTCCGACACTAAAATCGTCTCCAAAATATTAGAGTTGCACTTATTCCCTCAGTTTCTAGCCTTTGCCGAACAGACTGGATATGACATCGAACTTGCAACTTATCAAAATTACTACCCGGATTTGACTTTTATCTCTAAAACCGACCCTTCCATCAAATTCGCTGTTGATTTGAAAACAACTTACCGAGAAGAGAATCATCCTGACTTCTGCAATGGATTTACACTAGGTTCTCACGGCGAATACTTTATCAATCGCACAAGTACCAAAAACATTCAATATCCCTATGATGATTACAGTGGGCACTTCTGTTTCGGAATCATTTATACCCGTGCAGTGCTGGACAAAAAGAATGAGACGCATACATATTCCATTGATGAGCTGAATGAGATTCCTTCTGTTATCCACGATTTTCTCTTTTTCGCAGAAGAAAAGTGGAAAATAGCAAGTGACAAGGGTGGCAGTGGAAACACGGCAAATATCGGCAGTATCCATAATATTCAAGATATTTTAAATGGTAATGGTGTGTTTGCCAAAGCTGGTGAAGAATTGTTTGATGATTATTGGGCAAACTTTGGCAAAATAGAAATTCTTTCTGCGAACAAGCGAAAAAAGCTTTCCTCTTTTTCGGAATATCTGCAATACAGAGGACTGCCTTCCGAGTTGAATAATTGCAGAGCCTCTAAAAGGAGCACAAAATGAGCGAAAAAATATTCGTTCCTCCTCTTAAAATTCAAGGCATTAAAACAAAGCTTGTCCCCCTGATTCGAGAAAATGTGATTCTGGACAAAGAAACTATATGGTATGAGCCATTTATGGGGTCTGGTGTTGTTGGCTTTAATGTTGAGCCGGAACGTGCCGTATTTGCAGACGTCAACCCTCACATCATCAACTTTTATAACAGAATAAAAGATGGCTCTATCACCAGTGGAAGAGTCCGTGCATTTCTCGAAGCGGAAGGGAAGAAACTCGAGAATGGCGATGCCGATTATTACTATGAGGTTCGTGACCGATTCAACCAGCATCACGAACCTCTGGACTTTCTCTTTCTGAACCGTGCCTGCTTTAACGGGATGATGCGCTTCAATAAGGACTACAACTTCAATGTTCCATATGGACACAAACCTCAGCGGTTTGCAAAGGCTTATATCACAAAAATCGTAAACCAGGTCGCCCACATCGAAGAGCTTCTGAAAAACCATGAATGGGAGTTTTTATGTCAATCCTTTGAGGATACGATAAGTTCGGCGACCCATTCCGATTTCATATACTGCGACCCTCCGTATATTGGCCGTCATGTCGATTACTATGACAGTTGGGATGAAGAACTTGAAGTTGCTCTGCACAGCGCACTCGTTAGATCACAGTCCAATTTTATGCTGTCAACATGGCACCACAATGATTACCGTTCAAACGAATATATTGAGCAGGTGTGGCATGACTGCCAAATCATCACACGGGAGCATTTTTATCATGTGGGTGCAAAAGAAAAGAACCGCAATCCTGTCGTAGAGGCACTTCTTACAAACTATGTCATTACCGGCACTCAAAATCAGCTCCGGCTTGAAAACGAACAGTTGTCTCTATTTGGCACTTCCGATACACTTCCAGAAAAAATAGCAAATTAAAAACGTCCTGTATTGCTGCAAAATCAATACAGGACGTTTTACATTTCTCAAAACACCATTTGCACCAGCAGCACATAGCACAGCGTGCCGCCGGCGATGGAAACCAGCGTCTGGTGCTTCCACTTATGGAGCGCAATGGTCACGCCGATGGCGATGGCCTCCGGGATGCCGTGGCTGCCCGAGGTGAGGCTGACGCCCTTGAGGCAGTAGACGATGAGCATTCCGAAGATGGCGGCAGGCAGCACATGGCCCAGGTACTCCACCACCTCAGGCACCTTGCCGCCCCGGGAGCCGAACACCAGAAAGGGCAGAAAACGGGTGAGCATGGTCGCCGCCGCGCAGACGGCGATGGTCAGGATGAACTGGATATTGCTCATTTTGCCGCCTCGCTTTCTTTGGCCTCGATGGGGCGGCGGAGCAGCAGCAGTGCCACAAGGATGCAGACCATCGAGGGGATGAGGAAGCTGCCCGAGCCGAAGATGCGCAGGCAGACCAGCGGCGCGGCAATGCCGATGATGGCACTGGCGTGCTGTTTTTCCTTCTCCCACTGATTGAGGAAGATGACCACGAACATAGCCGTCATGACGAAGTCGACGCCCTCGGTGCTGAAGGGCAGGACAGCGCCGAGGCCCGCGCCCATGGCCGCGCTGGCGACCCAGTAGATCTGGTCCAGCAGGGTGATGAAGAACATGAACCAGCCCTTATCCACGCCCTCGGGCGGCTCTGCCGAACAGGTGATGGAAAAGGTCTCGTCGCTCATGGCGAAGATCATGTAGGCGCTGCGCAGGCCGTAGCCGCGGTAGCGCTGCAGCATGGTCAGGCCGTAGAAAAGATGCCGCGCCTGGATCATCAGCGCCATCAGAAAGGCCGATACCGGCGCAAAGCTGCCCAGAAGCAGCGACGCCAGCACGAATTCCAGCGAGCCGCCGTACACTACCGTACCCATCAGGGGCGGCAGCCAGACCGGCAGGCCCAGCGACTGCACATAGATGCCGTAGCCGAGGCCCAGCACCAAATATCCGGCAAACACCGGCAGCGTCTGAGGCGCTGCGGCCCGGAACGCGCGCCATACCGGTGCGCGATTCAAATTTGTTTTGTTTTGTTCCTGCATCTATTTCAACCCTCCAATACAGTAGTATAACAGGTTTATCTGCATTTGCAAGAACTATTTATAAAGCAAAGAGGGTTCTGTGCGGACGCACAGAACCCTCTTTGCTTTATATCTTTTATTTTTTTGTGAGGTCTTTTGTGTAGAGGGCGCGGGTCGCATTCAGGACAGCGAGGACCATGACGCCGACATCGGCGAAGATGGCCGCCCACATGTTGGCGATACCCAGAGCACCCAGCAGCAGGCAGGCCGCCTTAATGGCCAGAGCAAAGACGATGTTCTGGTAGACGATGCTCTTGGTGCGGCGGGCAATGCGCATGGCGAGGGCGATCTTGGCCGGGTCGTCATCCATCAGGACGACGTCGGCGGCCTCAATGGCGGCGTCAGAGCCCAGAGCACCCATGGCGATGCCCACATCCGCACGGGAAAGGACAGGGGCGTCGTTGATGCCATCGCCCACGAAGGCCAGCATCTCTTTGGGGTTCTTGGCAGCCAGGAGCTTCTCGATCTGGTCCACCTTATCGCCGGGCAGCAGGCCGGCGTGGTACTCGTCGATGCCCAGCTCTGCCGAGACAGCCTTTGCCACCGGCTCTGCGTCGCCGGTAAGCATGACGGTCTTGCGGACGCCGGCCTGCTTGAGGCCCTTGATGGCCTGTGCGCTGTGGGGCTTCACCACGTCGGAGATGAGCAGATAGCCCGCATACTTGCCGTCGATGGCCACATGGACGATGGTGCCGGTCTGGGGGACATCGGGGACGGTGAGGCCCAGCTTTGCCATCAGGCGGGCATTACCGGCAGCGACCAGCTTGCCGTCCACCTTGGCGGTAACGCCGTGTCCGCCCAGCTCCTCCACGTCGGTGACGCGGGCAGCGTCGATGTCCTTGCCGTAAGCAGCCTTGATGCTCAGGGAGATGGGGTGCTTCGACCAGCTCTCGGCCAGCGCAGCGGCTTCCACGAGGCCGTCTTCGGTACCGCCCTCCACGGGGCAGACCTTGACGACCTTGAAGGTACCCTGGGTCAGGGTGCCGGTCTTATCGAAGACGACGACGCGGGTATCGGCCAGCTCTTCCAGATAGGTCGAGCCCTTGACGAGGATGCCGCAGGCAGAGGCGCCGCCGATGCCGCCGAAGAAGCTCAGCGGGATAGAGATGACCAGTGCGCAGGGGCAGCTGATGACGAGGAAGGTGAGGGCACGGTAGACCCAGTCGCCGAAGCGGGCAGGCTGGCCCATCAGCAGCAGAACGATGGGGGGAATGAAGGCCAGCGCCAGCGCGCCGTAGCAGACCGCCGGGGTATACACCCGGGCAAAGCGGGTGATAAAGTTCTCGGCGCGGGCCTTCTTCATGCTGGAATTTTCCACGAGGTCGAGAATTTTAGAGACGGTGGATTCGCCGAACTCCTTGGTGGTCCTGACCTTGAGCAGGCCGCTCATGTTGACACAGCCGCTGATGACCTCATCGCCGGACCGGACATCCCGGGGCAGGCTCTCGCCGGTGAGGGCGGCGGTGTTGAGGGTGGAAGCACCCTCGACGATAACGCCGTCGATAGGCACACGCTCACCGGGCTGGACCACGATGATGGTGCCGATCTCGACCTCATCGGGGTCCACCTGCTCCAGCTTGCCGTCCTCGCCCTCGATGTTGGCGTAGTCGGGCCGGATGTCCATCAGGGCCGAGATGCTGCGGCGGCTCTTGCCGACGGCAACGCCCTGGAACAGCTCGCCGATCTGGTAGAAGATGATAACGGCACAGCCCTCGACGTAATCGCCCAGCGCGAATGCACCCACGGTGGCGACGGCCATCAGGAAGCATTCATCAAAGGGCTGACGGTTCTTGATGCCCAGAAGGGCCTTGCGGAGCACATCCCAGCCCACCACGAGGTAGGGGATGCAGTAGAGCAGCAGCTCCACCGACACGGGCAGAGGCGGCAGCAGCTTGAGCACCAGCACCAGCGCCAGAGCGGCGATGATGCGGTACAGCATTTTCTTTTGTTTTTTCGTCACGGGTCCCAGCCTCCTTTTGGGGCAGTTTTCTCAGATTCAACAGGTTTTCCCCACAAGGGGCTTGTTTTCCACGCTTTCCCCCGGCTTTTCCACGAGGTTTTCCCGCAAAAAGCCGCAAATACGCGTTCATTTTTCTATTTTTGCGTCCAGGATGTTGAAAACGCTGTGGAAATTGTTGAAAGCTGATTTATTTTTCCACATTTTCCATGCGCATCCCGGCAGTATAAGTCGAAACTCAGATGCCAAAGATCTCGCAGTCGTCTTCGACCTTCTTGCAGGCGGAGAGGACGTTCTGCATGGTGGCCTTGACGTCAGCACCCTCATCGAACTCGACGTTCATCTTCTGGGTCATGAAGCTGACGGTAGCCTTTGCGACGCCGGCGACCGTGTTGGCGGCATCCTCCATCTTCTGGGCGCAGTTTGCGCAGTCAACTTCGATCTTGTAGCTCTTTTTCATAATAAGTACCAGCCTTTCTTTCTATATCCCCGCTCCGTCGCCGGGTGCGGCAGAGCTTGCAGCTTTTGGGGGCATCACTCTTCGATGTGGTCCATGCCCATGGAGAGGATGCTGCGCACATGGTCATCGTCCAGTGCATAGTAAATGGTCTTGCCGTCGCGGCGGAAGCGGACGAGCTTTGAGTCCTTGAGCACCCGCAGCTGATGGCTCACCGCCGACTGGCTGAGCTGGACGGCATTTGCAATGTCCTGCACACACAGTTCATCGTCGTGGAGGGCGTAGAGTATCTTGATGCGGGTAGAATCGCCGAACACCCGGAACAAATCGGCCAGCTCGTAGAGCACCTCATCGTCCGGCAGCACCGGCGGGGCCTTGGGCAGCTTCTGTTCTGGGGCAAGAGCATTCTCAGCCATCGTTGTCATCCTTTCGCTTCAATATATGAACATCTGTTCACGTGTTCATGATAACACGCTGTATGGCTCCTGTCAAGGAGTTTTGTATAAAAAATCAGCATTCTCTTAAAATTGATAAAATAGACCTCAAAACGCAAGAAATTTGCAGATTTATTTTGCAGAAAGGGTGCAATTCAGGGCGAAAGAAAAAGGCAGTCCTGACCGAACTGCCTTTTTCTAAAGCACTGCATTCATGCCCGCTTCTTCTTTTTATAGTCCGCCGCCCACGGCAGATACATGAGGAACAGCGCCAGCGCGGTGGCAGGCAGGAAGCCCAGGATATAATATTTTTCGCCCAGCAGGGCCGTGAAGGTGCTGGTGATGATGTTCCCGTAGGGATTATTGAGGAAATAGAAGTTGGTGTTAAGGGACTTATTCAGAAAGTAGATAGGCAGAGCAGAGCCGAACAGGAACGCCAGCACCTGCGGCACCCGCCGGGGACTGGGATGGTAGCCGCCCGCCACCAGCAGGACTGGATAGAGTACCAGCAGGGCATGGATACTGACGGAGTGCAGATTGATGAGCGTCCACCAAGAGGGGACATCCAGCCAGCTGGGGCAGAGCAGTGCCAGCATTGCACCCGGGATACAGAGGGCATACAGCTCCTCTTTGCACCAGTTTCTGTCCGTGATCGTGTTGTACAGACAGACGAAGACATTGATATTGCACAGGTGCAGGGGCAGATAGCTCCAATTCCACTGGCCGGTCAGGGCCATCCCCAGCAGAAGGGCAGCTTCGTCCAGCAGGAGCAAAGCGGTGACTCCGACTAAAATGCGCCGCCGGGTGCGGGCAGAACTGCGGCGATACCACAGGGCCGCCCCCACGATAAAGGCAAGCGAAATGGCCAGCTCCATGAGGTGAACAGTGCCATACAGCGGGTAGCATCGGTAATCGGCCCCGTATTCGGCGTGGGTGATGTCGTAGGATTTCCAGAAATCGTTCATCTTCTTTCCCTCCTTGTCCAGCTTATGATACCGCGTTTGGCCTCAGACGGAAAGAGTTTTGAAGGAAAATCCAGAAAACAGGTGCAATGGCGTGGATTTTGTGGTATCCTTACAAACGTGAAATTATCTGCCGCAAATCGCGGCAGCACAATGATCTGAGAAAGAAGGAATTTTTATATGTTAGAAGCTGGGATCCGCGGCAAGCAGAACGTCACCGTCACCCCCGAGAACACCGCCAAGACCATGGGCAGCGGCACGCTGAATGTCTTCGCCACCCCCGCACTGGTGGCGCTGGCCGAAAAGACCTGCTGGATGAGCGTCGCCGACGCTTTGGATGAGGGCTGCGGCTCTGTGGGCACCAAGCTGGAGCTGGAGCACACCGCACCCACCCCCGTGGGCATGACCGTCACCTGCGAGAGCGAGCTGACCGCTGTGGAAGGCCGCAAGCTGGTGTTCAAAGTCTCCCTGTACGACGAGAAAGGCCCTGTGGGCGGCGGCGTCCACGAGCGCTTTGTGGTCAACGACGCAAAGTTTGCCGCCAAGGCCGAGAGCAAGAAGGGCTAAGACTCTTTTTTCTCGGCAAGCTCGATGGGCGGCGGGTCGGCAGCCAGCAGCTGCTGCTCGGCCCGGGCCTGAGCTTCCTGCAAAAGCCGTGCCGCCTGTTCGCTGGCACGGAACAGCTCTAAATACATCGCTTTATAGTCCGGCGCAGCCAACACCCCCTTTCGTGTCCCATCACGTTAGAAGCTGTTTTTGTAAGCAGAGTGCATCGAACGACGAGAATTTTTGCTCGCAGACAAGGCGATTTTCCGTAGCAATCCTGAGCGGATTGCAAGGGAAATCAACGCAGTATGCGGGCAAAAAGGCCGTTCGGGCGGTGTGCAATGCTTATGAAAACGGCTTCTAAAGGGTTAGTCTGCCCGGCAGGCTGCAAAAAAATCAACCGAGGAGTTTATCATGAAAAAAACCAATCTCTCGTGGGTGGGTGCGTTGCTGGTGTTTGCCCTGCTGCTGTGGTGTACCGCCGCAACGCCCGGCAAAATCGACGACCCTTCCACCTACACCTGCGCCGTGTACAGCTCGGCACTGTCCCTGCTGCCCCCTGTGATAGCCATCGTGCTGGCCCTGAACACCAAAGAGGTCTACACCTCGCTGCTGGTGGGCATCGCCACCGGCGCACTGCTCTACGCCAACGGCAATCTTGAGCTGGCGCTGACCACCCTCTTCTTCAACGAAGACGGCGGCATGGTGTCCAAGCTGTCCGATTCCAGCAACGTGGGTATCCTCGTCTTTCTGGTGATGCTGGGCATTCTGGTGGCCCTGATGAACAAGGCCGGCGGCA
>OGFF01001878.1_pt1 | contig 20159 bp, 20 predicted proteins | sample 1570751 | NCBI WGS metagenome assembly OGFF01 (sample SAMEA2581951, study PRJEB24529) | metagenome | biome: Human gut stool | place: China | collected 2011 | reverse complement strand
TCAACATTGACAGAAGCTCTGCTTGATAGAATAGTACATAATAGAATCGATATAGTTATGAGTACTGATAATTTTAGAATAAAATATGGTAATTATTTAGCCAATCATTACTACCATGATTGGCTATTATTCTGGTAAGAGTTAGGTGGTGCACTTAACGCTACAGGAGCGGTGCATAGTTCTGCGACTACCGGTGCAATACGTGCGAATAAACAAGAAAACATTTGCATCTATATTCCGTTAATTTTGCGAATAAGTTTAGCTCAACAATTGAATATTATTATTATAGAACAGCCTGGTTAAAAGGAGGAAACTCCGTTAAATAGGCTGTTTTTTGATTCTGTATGTAAGTAATTTTAGTGAAGTATAGGTCTTGTGAAAGTTTGTTAAAAAATTGAATTTACCATATAAATTTAGAAATAGTACACAAATATTGTCATAAGTGTTGCATGTCACAAAATACATATCATGTTACTTGAGTGTAAGCGCTTTATTTGTTGGGCTGAGAATGTTATAATTTAGTCATGCCGAATGGAAAAAATAAAAAGGGAGGGCATAACATGAATAATAGTCTATTTAAAAAAGTTGGGGCTTCTTTTGTTGCATTGACACTTGCATTTTCTTGTACTTCTGCAGTAAGTGCAACAGGGAATAATTCCGAATTCACACCATCTGTCACCTATAGTAAGGGTGATTATACTTTTGGCAAAATCTCACACCCAGATAAAGCGCAAGCTACAACTGATGGTCTCGTTGATTACCTAGGTGGCGGGAAAGTTGGTGTAACAGGTCAAGATCAAGGTGCAACTGGTCAAGGAGATCAGGGACAGAGCTATTCTTGGGCTGCTGTTGGTTATGGAGATTGGATGTATGTTGGTACTTGCTATGCAGCATCAGGCAGTACGATTCAATTAATGGGAAGTGCACTAGGATCAAAACTTGATAAAGAAGTTATGAGTGCAGCGTTAAAAACATTATATAATGGTACTTTCTTCTATGGACATGAAAAAGAAGATGGTACGCCAGATGAAGATTCTAAAGGTATTCTTGTAAAGATTAATGTTAAGACAGGTGAATTAAAGTTATTGATGTCTAATTCAACAACTGGACAGTCACCAACTTTTAGAAATGCAATTGAATATAAAGATAAACTTTATTTCTGTGGAGCTGTAGCTGAAAAAGGATCACGAGCATCATTACCTAGCATTTATTGTATCGATCCTAAGACAGATGATATTAAACGTGTTTATACTGGTATGACTCTTCAAGAATATGGTCAAGCATACAAAGAAGGTTACAATACAGGTATTCGTGGAATGACTGTATTCGATGGAAAATTCATTGCAAGCTGTGTTGGATTAAATGGGCCTTATATTTTGGAGTCTACTGATCCATCAGCTGGACAGTCTTCATTCAAGAAGATTGCGACTAAAGAAGATTTATTTAATTATCCTGCATATCATTTCACTGATAGTATCTATGGTGGGTCTATTTGGGAAATGGTTGAATTTAATAACAGTTTATATGTTGCGTTATGTACTGGTACTTTAGAAAATAAGCCAGATGAAAAGTCAATGCAGTCATTTGCAATTGTACGTGGTGATAGAAAATCTGACGGTACTTGGAAATGGACACCAGTTGTAGGCGATAAAGCAGATGGTGCTAAGTATACATTTGGTATCGATCCAGAACGTACACGTGCTGGTGCTTGTAACTTAGTTGTTTACAAGGATCACTTATATATTGGTGAATATGAAGATATCGAAATCGCATTAAATGATCTTCTATTCAAAACGAATGTAGAATTCATGGCAAACAATATTGAACAGTCTGTCAGTCTTTACCGTATGGATAAGAATGAAAATATGGAATTGATTGTTGGTGATGCAACTAAGATGTTCCCTAAGGGTGGTATTTCTGGAATTAGTTCTGGATTTGGACATCGTGAAAACCAGTATATCTGGCAGTCTAAAGTATATGATGGTAAGTTATACTTTGGTACATTTGATAGCAGCAGCTTATTACAGCCTATCGGACAGTTATCAAATGGTGATTTATTAAAGATGTCTAAAGAAGAATGGAAATCTCAGCTCAATTATCTAAAAGTGTTTATTGAATTATTATTAAGTAAATATATTGAATATCCAACTCAGCCAATTACTGCTGCAGAAACTGATTCTGATGAAGCAAAGGTTGAAGAGGATACTAAAGAAGTTGATTTAACTGCCTCTGAAAAGGTACAGAAAGCAATTGAATCTGCATCTAAGAGATATAGTGGAGCACAGACTGCATCAGCTGCTTCTAATGATAATGTAGAAACTATTAAACTTACAACTGAACAGATCAACAGTCTTGTAAAGGGTCTTGAAGATGGTTCAATTAAAGCTAATAGCTTAAATACTGAACTTTCAGCTGATTTATTCACAATTATTTCTGGTATGGATCCAATGGCTGATTCATTGAATGAAAAAGGATCACAGGATTTCGTAGATCAGTATGCTGATGTATATGAATACTACAATGAATTCTCTTCAAGTCTACCTGATGATGTAAAAAAATTATTTGATATTTTAATTACTGCAACAAAGAAGGATAACTTAATTGCATTTGGAAAACTATTAAAGTATCTTTCAACAGCTCAGCGTGGATTTGATATGTATGTAACATCTGATGGCGAAACATTCTCAACTATTACTACAAATGGTTTTAACGATCCATATAACCATGGTTTACGTGTGTTCGCAACAGGTGCTGATTGGATGGCTATTGGTACAGCTAACCCATTCAATGGAACTCAGTTATGGAAGATGACTTCTCCAGTTAAGACAGTTGAACCAACAAAACCAACTGAACCTGAAAAACCAAATCCATCTGAACCAGAAAAACCAAATCCATCTGACTCAGAAAAACCAAATATTACAGTTACCCCATCTGATTCAGATAAAAAAGATACTACAGCAGTAACAACTAAAACTGATGATAAGAAGGGTACAGCTAAGACTGGTGATTCAACTGATGTAACTACATCATTAATTGCTACTATTGGCTCACTTGCATTATTAGTTGGTTGTGCATATGTACTTCGTAAGAAGAAAATCAGAGCGTAGTAATTAACTATAAAAAATTAATACTCTAAATACAAAACAGCTTATTGAATTCTATCAATAGGCTGTTTTTGTTTTCTGATCATTAATTAGATTGGTAATAATAGAGAAAGATGCTATGCTAGACGTATAGAATAATTCAATGAGGTATAATTATGAACTATAATAATATTGATTATATACAGAAAAATGCGTCAGCAACAAAAGAAGATAGAATCTGTAGAAAAACATATCAAGGAAACAATCCCTAAAGTGTATAAGGAAGTTTTAAGGTATGTGAATTGGATAGCTATGAATCTATGTGTACTCTATGATACTTCTACTATTATTGAAACTTATGAATGTAATGAGTTTTCTGTGAATATGCCTGGATATATCAGCATTGGAAATGATAATGGAGATAGAGAACTTATTATGAAGGCAGAAAAAGGAGCGACATTATGTGGTTTCTTAGATGCAGCAGAGATAGGAAATTCTGAAGTAGAGGAATGGTTTGATTTTAAATCATGGTTAGAAAATGGTTTTGAAATGGAAGATGATGAGAATTCAGAATATGGAAAAGTCTATATTGTGAAAGTCCCAGATGATAAATTAAAGTTCCTAGCTGAAACAAAGAAACTCTTTGCATTACCTATTTCAAAAGGTCTTCTCTATAAGAAAAGCCTCCTCAATAAACAGTGCTTTTAATTATTTACACTGTCTACAGGGAGGTCATCATATCAATATAAGCTACCTCTTTTTTATTTCAATTTATTTCTCTATTTCATAGATGTTTCATATATGGCGGGTATGATGAAGAAAAGGAGATGATAAAGAATGAAATTAATAAGAAAAGTAATGATGTTAGGAGTATTATGTTTAAGTATTGCGTTAGTAGGATGTCAAAATAAGACGGAGGCTCTTACAAGTTCAGTGACTATTAAGGATAAAGCAAGTTTTAAGCCAATGAATGAGACAATAGATTATAAAGAAGATTATGTTTATGAGTATCTAGGTCTTAAATTCAGCTTGTCTCAAAATATAAAAGAGGCTATGAACAATAAAAGTCTTGTTATGCTTGATTCTCAAAGTGCTTTAAATGAAAAACTAAGATATGCCTTTTTATCTTTTAATAAAGTTTCTCGTAAGCAGCAGGATGCTGTTGTTCAAAATATGAACGAATATATGGAGTGGGAAAAGAACCTAGAACGTTCAGGAACTATTGGAATGTATAAAAAAGGAATATCTGAAAAAGAAATAACAGAACTGACTCAATGTACATATCATAAAAAAATAGGTATTTCTCATGATGGACAGTATTCTTATTACATAAGTTATCAGAATGATGCATTTAAAAGAGAACTGGAACAGTGTCATATAGAAATTATTGATCGTTTAGAAGAGAATGATAATGGTTTTGTTTTAAAGGAAAAGAAGGATTTAGAAAATACAGAGGTTTTCAATGATTAAACGTTCTATTTATTATGTCACAAGAAAGAAAAAACGTTCATTGATCATAATGATGATTTTAACGATTATTCTCTCATGTTTATATATTTCTTCCAGTATCACAATAGCAGCCACTCATCTAGAAAAGACCATGTATGAAGCAGCAAATACGTCTCTATTGGTTACAAAGAAAGATCAATCATTATTTGACTATAGGGAATATAAGGAAATCAAACAAGCTAAAGGCTATACATTATATTATGAAGGTCTCACTCAACCAAGAAACCTTCATGTCATAGAAGCACAACAGTCAGTAAAAAGAGATGATTTGAGTGATGAATATAAGAACGTTATGTCTTATCTCGCAACGAATCAGACAAAATCTCATGCCTTATTTAAAAGTGGCAATTTTGTATTAAAAAAGGGCAGACATATCCAAGAAACTGATTGTAATAAGGTGATGGTTCATGAACAATTTGCGAAAAAGAATCATCTTGTATTACATGATTTTATAAATTTAGACAATAATAAGAAATATGAGATTATTGGTATTTTTTCTGGTAAGAAACAAGAAAGATATACAGGTTTAACATCAGATTTTAGTGAAAATATGTTGTTTATGGATTATTCTTCACAACAGACAAACAATGTTCATAAAATAATCATGTACTTTGATCATTTAAAGGATACCCGTTTAATGATGAAGCAATTAGAAAAGAATCATCCAGATGCTTTTGTTGAAATGGATACGCAGACATATGAGGAAACATTAGAGGCAATTACACATATACAATATATTATAAAAGTGATTGTATGTTCTTTAATTGTTGTTGCACTTGTCGTTCTTTCTTTAATTTTAATTTTATGGTTAAGAGAGAGACTTTATGAAATAGGTATTTTATTATCAGTAGGATTCCACAAATCGGAAATTCTTGGTCAATTTATTTGTGAATTATTATTTGTTTCAATACCAGCGGCGGTTCTTTCTTTTGGATTAGGTCATATATTCCTGAAATATGTGATCAATGTTTTATTAAAGAATGCATATTCTCTATTACTTGAATACGGATTCAGACAAGAAGGAATGACTTTTATAGGAAGTTATGGGATTCTAGCAGGTGTAATCATCATTTCAGTTATAACGACATGTGGAATGTTTTTAATAAAGAAGCCCCAAGAGATTTTATCAAAAATGAGTTAGGAGATTAATATGACTATATTAGAAATAGATAATGTAAGCTATCGCTATAAGAATACAAGAGAGAATATTTTAGAAGATGTGAATCAGACATTTGAAAGCGGCCAGTTCTATGCCATTATTGGTGCCTCTGGTGCAGGCAAATCAACATTATTGTCATTATTGGCAGGATTAGATGAACCACAAGAGGGACATATTCTTTTTGAACAAGAAGATATTAAACAAAAAGGTTATAGTTATCATCGAAGACATCATATTTCCTTGGTCTTTCAAAATTATAATTTGATTGATTATTTGACACCATTAGAAAATGTGAGATTGGTTGATAAAAAAGCATCTTCCTCAATATTGATCGAATTAGGCTTGAATCCAAATCAGATAAAAAGAAATGTTATGAAACTTTCTGGTGGACAGCAGCAAAGAGTTGCTATTGCACGTGCCTTAGCATCTAAAGCACCTGTCATTCTTGCAGACGAACCAACAGGGAATTTAGATGAGAATACAGCAGATGAAATAATCACAATATTGAAGAAGATGGCGAAAGAACGCAATAAGTGTGTGATTGTTGTGACTCATAGCAAACAACTCGCTCAAAGTGCAGATGTTGTTTTAGAACTTAAGGATAAGAAATTACAGATTGTTTAAGGGAGAGAAGTATATGATAAAAAATGCATGGGCTTATGTAACAAGAAAAAAGCTTAAATCACTTATTATGATATCTGTGATTGCAATCATGTCTACATTAGGTGTATTAGGCTTAGCCTTAAAAGATGCCACAGATCTTTCGTCTAAGAAGAGTTTAGGAAATATCACAAATAGTTTTTCAATGGAAATCAATAGACAATATAATCCTGGAACGCCTAGAGGCGGAGGCAATGTAAAAGGACAGGATATTAGTCAGATTGCTCAGTGTAAAGAGATTGATTCTTATGTAAAGAGAATCAATAGTGTAGCGGATTTAGTGGATTATGATATTGTAGAAACACCTGAAACATTGGCTTATCAATCACCTGAAAGAGCAAAAAACTTTAAAAGTACAGTAATGCTTACAGGTGTGAATGATTCTTCAAAAGAAAATAAGTTTGTATCAGGGGCTTATAAATTAGTAGAAGGAGAGCATCTTAAAGCTGGTGATAGAAATAAGATTTTGATGCATAAGGATCTTGCTTTAAAGAATCATTTAAAGGTAGGAGACCATCTTAAAATCAAATCAAATTTGTATGATGCGGATAATGAAAAGCAGGCAGATGAGATTGTTGAAGTAGAAATTAAGGGCCTCTTTGATGGGCATAATAAGGGTGGCGCAAGTGCACCCCAGGAACTATATGAAAATACTTTAATCAGTGATGTGCATAGTGCAGCACAGGTATATGGTGAAACAGAAAAGACAGCTGTTTATCAAGACGCTACTTTCTTTGTGAAAGGTCAATATGATTTAAAACAGGTCATCAAAGTATTAGAGAAGCTTGATATTGATTGGAGAAATTATGTTCTGATAAATGGTGCTTCTAATTATCCAGCTTTACAGATGTCTATTTCATCTCTATATGGAATGGCCGATAAATTATTTTATGGTGCATTGATTTTTGCTGGAATAGTTGTTGCGCTTCTTCTTATGCTCTGGCTTAATGCAAGAAAGAAAGAAATAGCTATTATGCTTTCGTTAGGTATGACAAAAATGAGAATTTTTGGTCAATTGATGACAGAATTAGTATGGATGATGATACCATCTTATCTTATTGCTTACTTTGTTTCTGGTGCTTTAGCACAGTCATTTGGTCATACAATCTTAAATGGGGTGACAGGAGATATAACTAAACAACTAGCAAGTCAGGGCGTATCAAGTCAATTAGGAGCAGGTGCTGAAGTAGATGGCTTTAATAAGACACTTACGAGTCTGAATGTGCATGTTTCTAGTGATATGATGTTTATTGTTATTGGCTTCATGACAGTTGTACTTATTATGGCGTTGGTGGTTTCTTCATTTAGAATTCTTAAAAATAAGGAAGAATCACTTATTTATACACGTTAACAGATAAGTATATGTGTATAATATAAAGAGGGAGGGATAGTATGGATTTACTGATTGTAGAAGATGATCCTATAATTAGAGATGGTATGAGTGAATATTTATCAGAATGGGGCTATCATGTCATAGAGGCTAGGGATGGTCGTGAGGCTTTATCCTTATTTAATAAGGATATCAAGGTTGTTCTTTTGGATATTCAGCTTCCATTTATGAATGGATTAGATGTTTTAAAAGAAATAAGAAAAGAAAGTAATATCCCTGTTTTAATGTTGACGGCATTTAATAATGAAGAATACAAAATAGAAGCCTTTACTCAACTTGCTGATGGCTATATTGAAAAGCCATTTTCTCTGCCTGTCTTAAAAGCGAGAATAGAGGGACTTATAAAAAAGTATTATAGTTCTATAGAAATATTCAAATATAAAGATCTAGAAATCAATTTCACAAGTTATACAGCTAAAATAGATGGAAAAGTCATAGATAGTAAGCCTAAAGAATTAGAAATATTAAAATGTCTTCTTGATCATGAAGGACAGGTTCTGTCAAGGATGCAGATTATAGATCAAGTCTGGAAAGAAACAGAAGAAATTCCTTATGATCGTGTAATTGATGTCTATATAAAGGAACTTAGAAAGAAGTTACATCTAGATTGCATATCAACTATTAGAAATGTAGGCTATAAATTGGAGAGATGATGAAAAAACTAAAGATATTTCCTAAAATGTTTCTCCAGATATTTTCTATTCTCAGCATTATTGTCTTATTGATTCATATCTCTATCTACTTGATTTTTCCTAGAACGTATCTGGATACTAGAAAGGCTGATATTAATAAAACAGCCAATGAAATATCTCATAATCTAGAAGGTAAGGAAATCAATGAGATTGAAAGAACAATTGATTTGTATTCTAAAAACAGCGATATAAAAGTATTTGTGAGTCAAGAAAATAAAGACAATGAAGTAAAAGTTACAAATAATCTGAATGTGAATTTGAACAGCCTCAATAATTCATTAATTATTGAGGAAAGACGTATTACTTTAAATGATGGACATCAATTGTATTTGAAATTTATCTCTACTGCTGATATGCTGCAGGATGCTAAAGATTTAAGTTTAGGTTTTCTTCCTTATTCATTATCTATTTCTCTTTTATTATCTGCTATCGTTTCATTGATCTATTCAAAATCAATTAAAAATAATATTGATGAAATTAAGAATGTAACTGATCAAATGATGCAATTAGATAAGAATGTCAGTTTAGTCCATAACAGTGATGATGAAGTAGGAGACTTAAAGAAGCAAATCAATGAACTCTATTTTACATTATTGAAGTCAATAGATGATCTAGAACTTAAAAATAAAGAAATTCTCGAACTTGAAAAACTTAAATATGAATTTTTAAAGGCTGCTTCTCATGAATTAAAAACACCTCTAGCAAGTCTTAAAATCATTCTAGAGAACATGATGTATAATGTAGGAAAATATAAAGAGAGAGATGTATATCTTGGACAATGTGTAGATATAGTGGATGATCTTTCAAAAAATATCTCTCAAATATTATCTATCTATTCAATAGATCATCTAAAGAACGATGAAGAAGATGTTATTATAAAAGATGTTCTTAAAGAAGTCCTGAATAAATATGAGTTGCTCGCATATCAGAAGAATATCGTAATCAATAATAAAGTTGGTTTAGAGCATTTATATATTGGTAGAAATGCATTCAGTGTGATTTTATCTAATTTAATAAGCAATGCGATTAAGTATAACTGTGATTATGGAAGAATAGATATAGGGATAAAAGAGAATTGTTTCTATATAGAAAATACCTGCCAGGAGAATCACATGGAATTAAAAAAAGATACAAGTCATGGACTTGGCTTATATATCGTAGGTAACCTATTAAACAATTATCAGATAGACTATCAGATTATTCAGACAAAGACCACGTATCTCTTTAAGATGAAGATACAATGATTTATAACGTAGAATTAAGAAAATCCCCAAAATGAGGATTCTTTGACTGGTACAAAAAAGTGATAGCTTCTAATGGCGAAGATTTAGATTAAGCGTCTAATTTTTTCTTAAATCTTTCAAGTTATTTTAGTTAAGCACCTTCGGGTGCTTTTTTGCATTGAGTATTTACTTTATACCCCTTCTATAAATCATAATTCTCAATAACATAATAATTATGATTAGGTTAGGAGAAACAATAATACCCAATAATGATAGTATAAAATGTTTTGTGTTCGATTTTATCATCAAGGACATAGAAAGATTCTAAATCATACAGATTCTCTGACAGTTAACTATCTTGTGATTTGTAAGTCAGGGTAGTTCACTGAAGCATTATCTCCATTCTTGAACACACGAGTCCATCCTGTATACTGTCCCCCATTTATATTTTACAAGAGTTCCATCTGCAGAATCCACATTTGTATCAAGATATTTCATATCTATGCCTTGACTACTTGATTGATTTGCACTTACCACAACAACATGACTAAAACTGCTTGAAGGAATACAACTAAAATCATCTCCCAGTTAAACTTATCTTAAGAAAACCTGAAATACGATTATATTTATGATGAAATTCTGTTCCGTGCGCTTGACATATTTCATATTATTTATATACCTATCATAGGTAATTACCTTTGGTAACTAAAAGGTGAGGTTTATGAATAGTCAAAAAACAAAGGAAATGCTGGACAGCTGTTATATGGCAAAAAGAATATTAGACTTATTATCAGAACTTCCTGAAGGAGTTCTTCCTTCTTATATTCGTTATCTAGAGGCTATTATTGATTTAAAGGAAAGATATGGAAAAGTGAAGGTTTCAGAAATAAGTGAAGCATTGAATCTGCCTAGACCAGGTGTGACACGTACTGTAGGTTCTATGGTAGAAAAAGGTTATTTAAATAAGGTTTCTTCAAAAGAAGATGGTCGTGTCACTTATATTGAAGTAAATGAAAAAGGGCAAGCTTTATTCGAAAAGTTCAATAAGGAATATTTTGAAGACTTATCGCAGAACTTGAGTCATATTTCTATTGAAGAAGCTGATTGTATGATTGAAACGATAGAAAAGTTCTATCAAGTGATGTGTGAAAGGAGAAAATCATAAATGAATTCAGATTTTACTCAGGGAAGTATTTTTAAGAAATTAGTCGCATTTATGATTCCTGTACTAGGTGCTTTAGTATTACAGGCAGCCTATGGTGCGGTTGACTTACTTGTAGTAGGGCGTTTTGGAACAACAGCAGGTTTATCAGCTGTTTCTACAGGAAGTCAGGTATTAAACTTAGTGACATTTGTGATCACTCAATTCGCAATGGGTATTACAGTACTTATTGCAAGATATATTGGTGAAAAGAAACAGAAACATATAGGAGCCCTTATTGGTGGATCAACAATTCTATTTGGTATTATTTCAATGATTCTTTTTATTATCATGGTGTTATTTGCAACGCCAATCTCTACACTTATGCAGGCACCTTTAGAAGAACTCAATCTTACATCTATGTATGTAAGAATATGTGGTGCAGGTATTTTCTTTATTGTGGCTTATAATGTTTTATCAGCTATTTTTAGAGGTTTAGGAGATAGTAAATGTCCATTACTCTTTGTAACTGTAGCATGTTTAATTAATGTAGTAGGAGATTTAGTTTTAGTCGCTGGCTTCCATTTGGATGCAGCAGGAGCTGCAATGGCTACAGTACTTGCCCAGGTATGTAGTGTATTATTCGCATTAGGATTATTAAAGAAAAGAAAACTTCCATTTGAAATCCATAAACAAGATTTTAAAATCAACCCTCACTGCATTCGTGCAATGAAGATCGGTGTACCTCTCGCATTGCAGGAATGCTTGACTCAGATCTCATTCCTTGCATTATGTGCCTTTATTAATCGCTTAGGACTAGAGGCATCATCAGGCTATGGTGTAGCATGTAAGATTGTAAACTTTGCGATGCTTGTTCCTAGTTCTCTCATGCAGTCAATGGCTTCATTTGTAGCTCAGAATGTTGGCGCAAATAATGAAAAAAGAGCCAAACAATCTATGCTTATAGGTATGGGTATAGGTCTATTTATTGGAGCTTTTGTATTTTGTTTAGTTATGTTTAAGGGGGAATATGTTAACAGGTATATTTACGACAGAACAAGGTGTTATTAATCAGGGCTATGCTTATTTAAAAGGCTTTGCATTGGAAACAATAGTCACTGCAGTACTCTTTAGTATGATTGGTTACTTTAATGGACACGATAAAACAGTATGGGTTATGGTACAAGGATTAGTACAAACACTTATTGCACGTCTACCTCTTTCTTATTATATGTCTATTTAGCCCAATGCCAGCCTTACTCAAATCGGGCTTGCAGCACCAATTGCGACTATTACTGGTATTATTCTCAATGTATGTTTCTATTTCTATATGAATAAGAAAATGAAATGATTAGATAGCAGAAATGCTGTCTTTTTTAGTATAATGGAATTATACAGAGGAGGTGCCTATATGGAATGGGAAAGTTACTTTTATAAACGAATATTGGATAGGGGGTATGACTATTATTTAGATGGTTGTGTAGAAGATTTACGTATTACATCTAATAGGATTAAAGCAGTAGTTTATGGAACACATCCTTATCATGTAGAAATAAAATTAAATGGAAATCGTATAATAGGCATGTCTTGTGATTGTCCTTATGCGTTAGATGGACATAATTGTAAGCACATGGCAGCTGTTTTATATGACTGGGAACAAAATGCGACTCATCCAGTCATAGATAATTCAAAACTTGTGAAAGAGGCCTCAGAAGAAGATGTACGATTATTTCTTGTTCAAGTACTTGATGATAATCCTAGTTTAGTAGAAACCTTTAAACAATATACACAAAATGAATTTTCTTTGGATACAATGATTGATGATTTGGAGGGAGTTTGTAATTCTTATAGTGATGGTTATCATTATATCGATTATGAATATAGCTGTGATTTTTGTGAATACTTTGAAGAGGCTGTTTTTAAGTGGCTTGATCTCTTGAAAGAAAAGAGACAATATTCTCTCGCATTTAAATTTCTATTAAAAGCTTATGATATACTTGATAAGTTAGATATAGATGATAATGAAGGTGAAACGTATGAGCTTTCTTTTTCTATTATAAACGCATGTTCAAACATTATTGTGTGTATGGAAGAATCAGAAAGAATAGATGCGTTTGATTTACTTAAACAATTTCTCGGCAATACAAGAAATAATTACGATAGAGTAGATATTTTACAAGTGTTTTTTAATTCTTTAAAAAGTGAAGATTTCTTGAAGCTTCAACTTGATTTTGTGAAAGAACAGTTAGATTACATAGATAGTCATAATGATATTTTAGATAGAGAGTATGTGCTTGATGATTTTGCAAAAATGTATCTTAACCTCTTAAAGAAAAACAATGTATCAAATCAGGAGATAAATGTCGCCTATAAAAAGTATTGGAAATGCGATTCTATTAGAATGGACTGTGTCTTTACTTGTATTAATAATAAAGAGTATGACAAAGCTTTGGATTATATTGATAAATGTATTGATCTTGATTATGAGAACCAAACTCTTATGAAACGTGATATAGAATTGAAGAAAGATATTTATAAAAAACAGGGAAACACTGAAGCTTATAGGGAAGAATTAAAGAATTTGATTCTCTTTTTCAATGATACTAATATAGACAATTATATTGAACTTAGAAGTCACTACAATGATAAAGATTGGATTACAGAAAGAGATTCTCTTATTGAACAGCTTACTCCTGGAAGGTTCTTATGTGAAATATTAGAAACAGAGCAACTATATGGACAGCTATTTGATGTTATTTTAGGAAGTAATAATAGAGATTTATTGCATCAATATACTCACGTGCTTAATGATGAATATCCTGAAAAACTGCTTCAGTTATATCGAGAAATTGTTGAAAAACAGGCTGAATCTACTGGAAGTAGACAACATTATCGTCAAATTGTCGAAGACTTAAGAATTATGAAATCTATTAATGGTGGTGATGAAGTAGTTGATGAAATCATTAAGAAATGGAAGGTTCAATATAAAAACAGAAGCGCAATGCTGGATGAATTAAATAGAGTATAGTCCACTCCGGTGGACTTTTCTTTTGCGCAAAAAATGACAGTCTAGAAGTCAAAGACTGTCATTTTTTTACATCCTTCTTTTACATAAAATAGAATCATCAAAGGAAAACATAAATGAAGGAGGCAAATGGAAATGAGCCAGTATTATCTTGCGGTAGATATTGGAGCTTCTAGTGGACATCATATGTTAGCCCATATGCAAGATGGAAAAATCAAACTAGAAGAAATCTATCGTTTCGAAGATGGAATGAAACGTGTATGTTTACGTACGAGAATATCGTCATCCTGTGAAGCCATGAACTTACTGCTTTCAATAACGTAGTCAATCTATTCAGTATAAAGATTTCATTGAACAGTATCTTTGCCTTCTAGTATGAGTTTTTCTTCTGGTGTATTCTCTCTTAATTTATCAAACCAGTAATCGGTCATTAACGTCACCTCACAGGTAGAATTATTATGAAATATAGGTATATCTCAATCGTCAGATACTATTGACTAACAGTAGGATATAATGTTAGATTATTAATCAGTTTATATATAAAGGAAGAGAAAAAATGATAAATACTTTCATGGAAATTGGTATATTAATTATTGGTTTTGTATTATTAATTAAGGGTGCAGATTTCTTTGTGGATGGAAGTTCTTCTGTCGCAAAAAGATTAAAAGTTCCTTCGATGATCATTGGACTTACAATTGTCGCAATGGGTACAAGTTTACCTGAATGTGCAGTCAGTGTCGCTGCCTCAATGAGCAACAACAACGCTCTTGCAGTCAGTAATGTAGTAGGATCTAACTTATTTAACTTAATGGTTGTATGTGGTGTATGTACATTATTTGTACCTCTTGCAGTCTCTACAGATACGTTAAAGAAAGAATTTCCATTCTCTATTATCTGTGCTGCTTTATTACTTGTATTTGGTTTAGATGGTATGCTAGGCAGAGTAGATAGTGCAATCTTTATTGTATTATTTGCCGCATATTTAGGATGGATGATCTATTCAGCATTACAGGCAAGAAACAAAGCATTAAGCGAAGACAATGATGAAGAAATCAAGCTATTACCAGTATGGCAGTGTATTGTTTATATTGTCGGTGGTGCAGCTGCTATTAAATTTGGTGGTGATTTCGTCGTAGAAGGTGCTACAGCTATTGCGACTATGCTAGGACTCAGTCAGAACCTTATTGGTTTGACTATTGTCGCTTTAGGAACAAGTCTTCCAGAACTTGTGACTTCTATTGTAGCTGCAAGAAAGAATGAAATCGATATGGCTTTAGGTAACGTTATTGGATCTAATATCTTCAATATCTTACTTGTATTAGGTATTGCCGGGGTAATTAGTCCTGTTGCGATTATTGCAGAAAACTTGATTGATACATTTATTCTCATTGTAGTAAGTACTCTTGTATGGATATTTGCATGGAAGAAGAAAGAACTTGTTAAATGGCAGGGTATTGTGATGCTTGCTATTTATACAGCATATCTTGTTTATATTTGTATGCGTTAAGAAGGCAATGCCTTCTTTTTTTTTATGGTTGCTTGATAGTTGATAGCGCAACTTGCAATATTAAGCTATATTTGAAGTGAGGAGGGAATTCAAAATGACAAATACAATGATGTTATTATTAGTGCTTATACCTGCATTTATTATCTGGAGCGTAATCATCTATGTTGTTTACTTACTCATTATCGCATTAAGAAAATATATTAAGTCAGAGCCAGTACGTAAAGAAAAGGAAGAGTATGCTAAAACACTAGGGGGTGTAATTAAAAAACACCGTATGAAATGTCAGATGACTCAAGAATTTGTGGCAGAAACACTTGGTGTATCTAGACAGGCAGTCTCTAAATGGGAAAATGGTTCATCTGATCCAAGTACAACTAATCTTATAGCGCTTGCAAATCTATTTGATATCACCCCAGAGGAAATGTTGAAAGAAATACGATAATCTTTACAAAAAGACCTACCATTTTAAGTGATTATTTATTATAATTGTGAAGTATTTTTTTAAAATACTGATTTTAAAATTTAAGGGGAGTTTGTAGTATGATTCAATTTTTTAAAAACAACATCGAACCTAGAAAGAAATTAAGAACAGCTGAAATTATTGTTCTCATTGCATTAGTATTAGGTTCAATTATTTCTCTTTGTGTAGGTCTTAAAGAAGTACATTCTAATCCTGGTAAAGTGGATTATGTACAAAGCGTTGTAATGAAAAGAAATACACAGGATGAAGACTATGATTCAGACAACACAGTATGTGATGTTACATATAGTAAAGGTGACAAACAGCTTGTTGTTTCTTATTCTTATGAAGAATATACACAGTTAAAGAATAAGACTATTACTGCTTATGAATTCAAGACAAGTAATGGAACTGACTTATACTTTGATCACAAAGATGTGAGTCAGAAAGAAGTTAAACATTCTTATAAGCAGGTCATGGCAAATAAGACTATGTACATCTTTAACCTTGCATCTTCTTTATTTATTTTAAGCTTGTCATTGGCTTTAATGTTGTTATTCTCTAAACAGTTTACAACATATGAAAAGAGCTGGTTCATGACTATCATGGTACTTGCTACTATTTTCGCTGTTGCTTTCCCGGAAGAAAGTGCAAATGGTGTTAATGGTATTGTTATCATGTTATTGTATCTTTTAGATACATTCTTAAATATCTTATGTGAATTACTCATTTCTAAACAGTCTCGTTATAACTTCTTAGTATCTGTTGCTGTAGAAATTGCGGAAATCGCAATGTGTGTTGTATTAATGTATCGTTTTGCAACAATGGTGACTACATTATTCTTCTGGCTTCCAATTGATATCATCAGTTATATCAACTGGTCTAAGCATAAAGATGAAGAAGAAGATGAATTAACAATGGTAAGAAAACTAAAAGGTTACCAGGAAGTACTTGTTATTGTAGGTATCTTTGTATGGACTATCGTTGTTGGTTATTTCATCAGTGGTTTAGATATTGCAACTGATTTCTATACAAATAAGACATTAGAAACATGGATCATTTATATTGATGCCTGTGCCTCTGCAGTAGGTATTGCGAATGGTTTATTTATCTTCTTCAGATTAAGAGAACAGTGGATTGCATGGTATATCTGTGCTGGGTTAGAAGCTATTATTAACATCTTATCTGGACAATATGTATTATTAATTCTTAAACTTGGTTACTTCACTAATACAACTTATGGTTATATTAAATGGACTAAATATATTAGAGAACACCAGAAAACAAACGAAAAACTATCTTTATTCTAATTAAATTTCTCTATAACTTGAGAGTAGCTCATAAAACTGCTACAATAAGAACGTAAAAAACATAAAGAAACAGGAGTGATTATTATGGCAATTGCTGCAGGAGATTTTAGAACTGGACTTACATTAATCGTTGATGGCGATCCTTGGGTTGTTTTAGACTTCCAACATGTAAAACCAGGTAAAGGTGCTGCTATCTTAAAGACTAAGATGAAGAACTTAAAGACTGGTTCTACACAGGACAGAAACTTCAACGCTTCAACAAAATTCGAAGCTGCTAACATTGAAAAGAAAACAGCACAGTACTCATATGAAGCTGATTCTACTTACTATTTCATGGATATGGAAACATATGATACTTATGAATTATCAGAAGAACAGATCGGATTCAATAAATATTTCATCGTAGAAGGAAGAGAAGCATCTCTTATGTTCTTTGAAGGTGATTTATTATCAGTATCTATCCCAGAAAAAGTTGAATTAACTGTTGTTAAGACAGACCCAGCTATTAAAGGTGCACCATCTAACCAGACTAAGGATGCTGTCACTAATACTGGTCTAACATTAAGAGTACCTCAGTTTATTGAAGAAGGCGAAGAAATCGTTGTCTTCTCATCTGATGGAAAATACGCAGGAAGAGCTTAATATAAGCTCTTTTTTCACATATGAATAAAGTTGTACTTGTAACTGGTGGTGCTCAGGGGATAGGGAAAGCCATCGTATTAGAACTTGCGAAAAACCATTATGATGTAGTGATCAACTACCTTACTTCTAATAAAGCAGCGGCTTTATTAGAAGAAGAGATTAAAAAGAATTATGATGTACGTGTGATGACTATTCAAGCGGATGTATCAAAGGAAGAAGAAGTAGATGCCATGATTTCTTTAATAGAGAAAAAATGGGGTGGTGTTGATATTCTTATTAATAATGCTGCGGTTGATTTATCCAATCTCTTTCATCTTAAGACAGCAGATGAGTTTAGAAAGACATTGGATGTGAATGTCGTAGGGGCATTTAATTGCAGTAAGCGTGTCTATAGACATATGCTTGATCAGGAATATGGACGTATTATTAATATTTCTTCTACCAATGGTATAAATACTTATTATCCAATGTGTATTGATTATGATGCCTCTAAAGCGGCACTAATCTCATTAACACATAATCTTGCCTTTGAATATGGGCCATATATTAATGTGAATGCAATCGCACCAGGATTCATTGGAACAGATAATGAACTAGATGGATATGATGAAGAATTCTTAAAAGAGGAACAGGAAAAGATTATGGTGAACCGTTATGGTAAACCAGAAGAAGTGGCTTATCTTGTGAAGTTTCTTATTAGTGATGAAGCGAATTTCATCAACAATACAATTATAAGAATAGATGGCGGTCAGAAAGGCAGCTGTTAAAAAAAGGTCCTGAAATCAATCAGGACCTTTCGTGTTATTTCTTTAAAACATTTGTAAGGGCGAATAGAATAGAGAGTTTACTATATTCTAATGTCAAACCACCCTGGATATAAAGTGTATAAGGTGCAACAACAGGTGCATCTGCACTTAATTCAATTGTACTACCAGAAGTAAATGTACCAGCAGCCATTACTTCATCATGAGGATAACCAGGCATTGGTGCAGGCATAGTGGCTACAAATGAATCAATTGGAGAACTATTCTGAATAGCCTGTGTAAATTTTACTAGGTTTTCTTCTGTACCAAGTTCTAATGTCTGAATAATATCAGTTCTTTCTTCATTGTATCTTGGAGAGACATTATTAAAGCCTAACTTTTCTAACATATAAGCACTAAATACAGCACTCTTTAAAGCATTCTTTACGGCATTAGGAGCCATAAATACACCCTTGAAGAATGTATTATTCATATTGAAGTTAGCTCCTAGATCTTTACCAATACCAGGTGCAGTTAATCTTTCAGCACACATAAAGATTAAATCTTTTCTACCTGCAATATAACCACCAGTAGGAGCAATACCTCCACCTAGGTTCTTCATTAAAGACCCTATAACGATATCAGCACCAATATGTCCTGGTTCCTTCTTTTCTACAAGTTCACCATAGCAGTTATCTACCATGATAATAACATCTTTATTTACTTCTCTGATCTTAGTAATAATACGTTCAAGCTTAGAAAGTGTTAAAGATAAACGTGAAGAATAACCCTTAGATCTCTGGATTTCTACAAGTTTAACATCATTCTTCTTTAAACGTTCTACGATTTTATCATCATCAAAATCATTATCAACTAAATCAATCTGTTCATAAGATACACCATGAGCCTTTAATGACTGACTAGATTCTCCTGAAATACCAATCATTTCCTGTAAAGAATCATAAGGTGCTCCAGATAATGAAATCATTGTATCACCATGCTGAAGTAAAGCAGATAAAGTTAAATAAAGCGCATTTGTACCACTCATGATCTGTGGTCTAACTAATGCATCTTCGCATCCAAGAATAGTTGCGAAAATAGCTTCTAGCTTGTCTCTTCCTGAGTCATAGCTGCCATATCCATTCATGTCCGCAAAATCAGAATAGCTGACATTATTTTCAATAAATGCTGAAAGAATTCTGTTTGAGTTATAGAAACAAACATCATCAATCTTTTCATAAATGTCTTTTAATACAACATCAGATTCATTCGCAATTTTTATTAAGTTTTCATCTATTTGTTCTAATATCATAATCTTTCTCCTTTGAATACCTGTGCTATTATACACCAAATACACCACTATTTTAAAGAAATTCACAAACTCTTAGAATTTTAAATCCTTACAAATAAGATGATTTGTTAAAGGATTGTTCTGTTCTGTTTACTCTGTTCAAAAAATTTATTAGAATATCTAATGAAAGGGGTTTACATATGTATAAGGTTATAAATTTGTGGCGAAAAACCCACACGCTTGCGTGTGGGATGAAAGCCACATTTCACTTGATATATACTTAGAAAAATGATATATAATCTATGTATATTAAAGTATAGAAAG
>OGFF01001872.1_pt1 | contig 20232 bp, 17 predicted proteins | sample 1570751 | NCBI WGS metagenome assembly OGFF01 (sample SAMEA2581951, study PRJEB24529) | metagenome | biome: Human gut stool | place: China | collected 2011 | reverse complement strand
TATCATGTAGACTCTATTATCATTCAAAAAAGAACAGTTGGGGGCATTGTTTATATGCGATGAATAATATGGTTTTACGTTGTGTTTCGTTTGTACCGTTTGAAGTTGTTAGTCATCATGTCTATGCGAAATCGCATTTGACTTCATCTATAATACCACTTATTACTAATAGAGTAGGGTATACAAGTAAGTTAACCTATGAGTTGGAGCCTTTGAAGAAAGAACTGATATCAGTTCCGATGCAAGATATTTTTATTTATAAACATGAAGGTGTTAGAATACAAGGAAATTCCGATTTTATCTTAAATGTGAAAGAAAAGTGTGTAATTAACGACTTCTGTTATAATATGAACGATCGCTATGTGATGTTTGATGGGCTTTTATTGCGGTTAAAGAATAATGTTGCTGTTTTACGTAACGATGGCGGTATTGGGAAATGTCGTTATTTGAAGTCTGGAATTATGCTTTCAGGGAAATTTTCATGTAATTACTATCATGAATTGTATGAAATTCTCATTAAACTGCTTGTCTTCAACAGAATAAACATATCAAAAGATGCTCCGTTGATAATCGATGAAATCGTAATGAAAATAGATTCTTTTAAAAAGATTTTTGAGATTCTTAATGAAACCCAACGTGACATAATTACTATAGGAGAAAAAGAAATAGTAGAATTTGGTACTTTATATTCTCTTTCTGCTGTGAATTCTATTGCACCTCATTATAGAGATATTACTGATCCTGATCATTTATTTGGGTTTGTTTTTGATTGTCATTTAACATTGCAAATGCGTGATAAATTGCTCTTGTTTAAGTCTAATTTAGCAACTCCGAAACGCATTTTTCTGACACGGAAGAGTACAAAAAAGAGGCATTATAATGAATCTGAAGTTTGGGGAGTACTTAAAGAATATGGGTTTGAAGTTGTTGCTCCCGAAACATACACTTTTTGTGAGCAAATGGCCTTGTTTAATAATGCTGACTATATTGTGGGTGGTTCTGGAGCTGCATTTACAAATTTATTGTTTTGTCATAGCGGTTGTAAGGTTATTTGTTTTAGATCCATAAGAAACTATTCTCCAATATTTTCGACTATTGCTAATATTGTCGATGTTAAAATGCGGTATTTAGCTGGTATTTCTGATAGTACAGTAGATTTACATGCTGATTACATTGTCAGCACTGATAAACTGAAAAAAATGATTGATTATAATGAGGATTAAAAATAGTAATGACATAACTTATTTTATAGGAGGTATATTACTTTTGTTAACTCTAAGGCCATTTTTTACTTGGAGTCTAAGTGGGTCTTATGCGCAAATTGTATTTCTTTTCCCATTGGCGATTCTATTCTGGCGGAATTATAGAATGAATAGATTGAATGTGCTGTATCTGTTTTTCTTTGTTTTTACCCTTTTGTTAGCTTCTATTTCTCAAAATCGTAATCTGATAGGATTCTTTTTTATGATTATTTTGGCAGCAGTACCTTTTGGATCGAAAAGATTTATGGTTAACGTGTTTGATAGGTACAAAACGTTATATTCTATAATAATTGGAATATCCATTTTGGTATGGCTGTTACTTTTCTTTGGTATTCCTGTCCCTGGAAAAATAATAGCTCCTTTGAATGCTGTAAAAACATATAATTATATTGCATATCCATTTTTAGTTATTCCCAACTATTTAGGGGCAGGTCTTGATGTTTATTTTCAATCATTAAGATTTTGTGGCCCTTTTGATGAGCCGGGTGTTGTTGGTACTATCGCCGGACTTATGCTGTATATAGATAATTTTAATCTGAAGGATAAAAGGAATATATTTATTTTAATTTCTGGACTTCTTTCATTGTCTCTATTTTTCTATGTCCTTTCTGCCATTTTTTTAGTGTATTTTTTATTTTCTAGAAATGTCAAGGTCGTATATAAATTCTTCATCTCTTCTTTAATGGCATTGTTAATTGTTTTTTCTATGCAAAATACAATGACTAGGTTGTTGATTTGGGATAGATTGGAATATGATAAAACACAAGGGATGATCAGTGGGGATAATAGGGCTGATAGTAGTTTAAAAAGTTATTTTAATTCTATTCAGGGTACAAGTCAATATTGGTGGGGGGTAGATAATAAGAGACAGTTGGCAAACTTCTCGGATAGTGCTGGTTATCGAAATGCAATTCTGTCCAATGGAGCTGTTGTCTGTATTATGTACCTGCTTTTCTTTGTTCTTTATGCCTTAAATCGTATAAAGTCCATATGGTATATTCTTATATTTATAACCTTGCTACTTGCTACATTATATCAGCGTCCTGGGTTATTTTCTGTTAATTATATCTTTCTATTTTCTATGTATATAGTAATGCACGACAAACGTGAAAATATAAAATTAAATCCATGATGCATATTTGTTATCTCACAGGTCTTTACTCCGCCGTCCAGCTCGAGGAGGCGGGAAAAGAGAGCGTCGTCGGGCAGCGCCGCCAGAGCACTGAGGTCGAGTGTGCCGCTGGAAGCCTGTGCGGCAGCGTTCTGGATGTAACGGGTGCGGTAGCCCAGACCACAGCCCATCAGCTGCGCCCCAGAGAGGCCGCAGAGCTGCTGCGGGGTGGGGAAGAGGAAAACTTCATCGTCTTCGGCATTGAGCGGTTCGCCGCAGCACCGGGCAAGGCGTTCTACGGCGGTGCGGATGGCCGGAATGCTCTTGCGCTGGGAGATAAGAAAGGTGATGAGCATTTCCCATGGGTCCTGATGCAGGATTCGGATGCCCTGCCCGAAATCGAGCGATTTGTCCAGATAGCTGCTCTGTCCCGCCAAGCTGCACCGCAGCGCGGCATAGTTCCGGCCCAAATCAAAGTAGTTGGCCCAGTACTCCCGATTTGAGCCATGCCACGCGGCGTCGTATTGCCCATCGCCTAGCGGGGTCAGATAAAGGAGTGCACCGCCGGAAAGAAAACGGTATCGCCCGTCGGCCAGTTTCTGTGGCCGGAAGCACTGGCCGCTCTCGATGATCTTGTCGAGGTCAAAGTCGTCCTGGATGGTGACGAGCTGATGGGTAAGGGGAACGGTATGCATGGAAAACTCCTTTTTGGAAAAATTGTGGCGATGCCCGATTCGAGGTGAAAACTGGTTTCTATCCGTACCCTCTGCGGGGAGGGCAACCTTGATGCTGAAAAGACCGGCGTGGTTGTGACGATTTCTATCTACGCCCTCGGTGAAGAGGACGACTTGGTTACGCCTTTGAGAACCGCGATATGATTATTATGTTATTCTATCCACACCCCTCAAATAGAGCGACTTCAAGTCGAAGAATGCACCAGGGAACACAAACTGATTTCAACCAACGTCTTTAAGAGACGGAATTGTAGGTCAAAATACTCGGTTCCTTAGAGAGCGCATGGCAACAACTTATAGCAATTCAACTTTTTAATGCAATAGCAACAGCGTTGAATTGCATATCGCAAATATGCTGTTTTCATGTTGCACTAATTTCTTGCCTTGCGATAATAAGAGTTTACCATATTTTTGTGTCGATTTCTACCTGCGCCCTCCGTGAGGAGGGCAACACCCCCAAAAACACCGGCAGCGGCAGACCGTCTGATTTCTATCCACGCCCTCTGCGAGGAGGGCGACAGACTTCCTTCTCCGCCGGGGTCAGCTTGTCAAAATTTCTATCCACGCCCTCCGCGAGGAGGGCGACGACATGGTTTTTGCCGGTATCAACGCCCAGCGTATTTCTATCCACGCCCTCCGCGAGGAGGGCGACCCCAAGTTCAAGTACCCCAAACAGCCGGACCTCGAGATTTCTATCCACGCCCTCCGCGAGGAGGGCGACACGCAGGCCATCGTTGCCGCCCGGAAGATTGAGCGATTTCTATCCACGCCCTCCGCGAGGAGGGCGACCATCTGGCCGATAATGCTCGTCGCGGTCGCCTCATTTCTATCCACGCCCTCCGCGAGGAGGGCGACCTGCGAGGCGTTCTTTCTGCGCCGTCAGCTTTGCATTTCTATCCACGCCCTCCGCGAGGAGGGCGACAACTTTGTCCGGCTCTTTTCCCCGACGTAATGGGGATTTCTATCCACGCCCTCCGCGAGGAGGGCGACTCGGGGTGGAAACCTCGACCGCCTTTGCGTTGTAATTTCTATCCACGCCCTCCGCGAGGAGGGCGACCCCCTGCGGGTGTACTCGCCAGATGGTCGATTCGATTTCTATCCACGCCCTCCGCGAGGAGGGCGACTTATTTCCATTTACCAATTGCAATATAAGTAATTATTTCTATCCACGCCCTCCGCGAGGAGGGCGACGCCAAGCATCGTTCTGGCGTTCCTTCTTCTTCACAGGATTTCTATCCACGCCCTCCGCGAGGAGGGCGACGGAGGACTAACAGATGAGCTGGCCAGACCTGTGTATTTCTATCCACGCCCTCCGCGAGGAGGGCGACCTCAATTTCAAGTGGGAGCTGCTGGACCGTCAGATTTCTATCCACGCCCTCCGCGAGGAGGGCGACAAAGGCGGCCATTGTACGGCAGTAGCTCAATTGATTTCTATCCACGCCCTCCGCGAGGAGGGCGACGCACTGCGGTCTGCTGGGTGCTGGACTGAGTATTGATTTCTATCCACGCCCTCCGCGAGGAGGGCGACACTTTTCAGGTCGCTCTTGCTGTGCTCGATGATATTTCTATCCACGCCCTCCGCGAGGAGGGCGACTGCTTCCCAGCAGTACGCCCTCGCCTTGCATATAATTTCTATCCACGCCCTCCGCGAGGAGGGCGACCTGCCTGCTCGCTCTGACGGCAGACTGGCTTCATAATTTCTATCCACGCCCTCCGCGAGGAGGGCGACCAAGGACGGCAACAAAAAGGGCTTCGAGTGGCAGATTTCTATCCACGCCCTCCGCGAGGAGGGCGACGAGGGTAGACGTTACGATCTGGTTCCCACGATCCAATTTCTATCCACGCCCTCCGCGAGGAGGGCGACACGCGGCGCACATTACGCCAAGCGGAGGATTGAATTTCTATCCACGCCCTCCGCGAGGAGGGCGACAGGGGAGATCCTTGTCTTTGTCGGTCACGTCGGTATTTCTATCCACGCCCTCCGCGAGGAGGGCGACTCAGAACGAGGCTCTGGAAGTCGTCGAAACCCTATTTCTATCCACGCCCTCCGCGAGGAGGGCGACAAGACGATCAGCGAGAAGAGTGCAATGACCATCAAATTTCTATCCACGCCCTCCGCGAGGAGGGCGACCCGCATTGCGGCGGACGTCTTATGCTTTGCGACATTTCTATCCACGCCCTCCGCGAGGAGGGCGACTCAATACAACAAGGGCGGGCCGCACAACATGGAGAATTTCTATCCACGCCCTCCGCGAGGAGGGCGACGGATCCCCGTGCCGACTAAGCTCTCGCAGCTCGAATTTCTATCCACGCCCTCCGCGAGGAGGGCGACCGCCTCGTCTGGTCGACCAGCAAAAACGACCGCGTATTTCTATCCACGCCCTCCGCGAGGAGGGCGACACCAACACGCTGACGATCGGCTCCGAGGCGTGGCTATTTCTATCCACGCCCTCCGCGAGGAGGGCGACCACCTCTTGGGTGTGATCCCTGACGGCCATGCCGATTTCTATCCACGCCCTCCGCGAGGAGGGCGACTTGCTCTTGCCCTTGACGGCCGCGAGATCCTCCATATTTCTATCCACGCCCTCCGCGAGGAGGGCGACGCCGTTTTTTCGCAATCAATAGGCTGCGCTTCGATTTCTATCCACGCCCTCCGCGAGGAGGGCGACAGGAGCCGTGATGGGTTATCAGATGAGCGATTATATTTCTATCCACGCCCTCCGCGAGGAGGGCGACGCAGCCAGCTTTGCCGCCCCGCTCCTGCGGATCGTATTTCTATCCACGCCCTCCGCGAGGAGGGCGACAGCAAAAACAGAGACAAAATCTCTATTTTCAAACAAATTATACAACATTCTGCACGAATTTAGAAGAGCCTTGATTTACAACGGGTCAAAGAACTATCCAAATCATGCAAAATGACACAAAAATCCGGTGCGAAGGTGCCGGAAAAATGCTGAGAACTCGCCCTTCGCACCGGGGCGGGAAACTCAGAACAACAGCAGGCCGTCCTGCTCGAAGGGCGGATGAACGCCGACATGCTCCACCTTGCTCTTATAGTTGTTGCCCAGCTGGTAGAAGCGCAGACTGTCCAGCGCAGGGTCGATGAGAGACGTCAGCTCCGCCTTGAGAACGGCATACTGCGCGGCATCCAGCAGACACTCGAACACGGAGTTCTGCACCCGCTGGCCGTGGTCCACACAGCGCTTGGCGACTTTGCGCAGACGTTTGCGCCCGGCAGGAGTTTCGGTATTGACGTCGTAGGTGATAAGGACCAGCATACACATCCCTCACTTCCAGAAAAATGGCGGGTAAAGCTCCATATCGCCCCGCAGGGTGCGGGCCAGAAGCAGAGCCTGCACATAAGGCACGAGGCCCCACGGAAGCTTTTCGTTCAGGAACGGGTGTGTGATAGTCTCCTGCTTGCGGGTCTGCCACCCGCCCAGAAAGGCGCGGCGGCCCTCATCGGTGAGAAGGACGGCCCCGTTCTCCTGCTTCTGGAAATGCTTCGGCGTCATGATTTTCTGGTTGATGCAGGAGAGCACGAAGCGGTCGGCATAAACTGCACGCAGCTCTTCCATGAGGTCGAGGGCGAGGCTCCTGCGCCCGGGCCGGGCGCGGTGGAGAAAGCCGACGTAGGGGTCGAGGCCCACACTCTGAAGAGCTGCTGTGCAGTCGGAGGCCAGAAGCGAATAAGCGAAGGAGAGCAGGGCATTGGTGCTGTCCAGCGGCGGGCGGCGGCTCCGGCCTGCGAAAGAAAAATCATCGTGCTGCTGCAGGATGAGTGAATCAAAGCAGTCGAAATACCGCTGTGCCGCCTCGCCCTCCAGACCGCGAAGCTGGTCGAGGTCGTCACACTGCTCGATGAGGGGCAGCGCCGCCGCCAGCTGGGCGCTGGTGCGCTTGAGCTGTTCCACCGGCACCCGCTGAGGGTGGTCGCGGGTGGCCCGTTCCAGCACCCAGCGGGCGTTATAGACTTTGCCCAGGATGAAATTGCGCGCATAGAGACAGCTCTCTGCCTCGCTGTCTGCGATGCGGTACTGGGTCTGCCGCAGCAGGACGTTGCCCCGCTCTTCGCCTACGGCCCGGGCCAGAAAGCGTCCCTGCGGGCTGAAAAAGCTCAAATCGACCCCGAGGCGGGCGCATTTTCCCATCAGGGCAGGGCTTGCGCCGGGATAGCTGAAGCAGACGATGCCTTCCAGCCTGTGGAGCGGGACCCGGCCAATTTCAGCCTTGTTGCAGAGCAGGACGATGTTCTCCCCCTCGAGGGAAAGGTAGGCGTCCTTGTTGAGGACGTAGAGCGTGTTCAAAAACTTTCTCATGGCGCGGCCTCCTGCATCTCGTCCAGATGGGCGCGGAGATAGGCTTTCGGGTCGGCACGCTGATACAGCACGGGGAGGCAGAGCTCTTTGAGGGAGCAGGCGTTGCAGTGGGTGCCGGGCTTTGATTTGGGCGTATAGCCTCGGGCAAAATAGGCGTGCATCTCATCGGCCATCTTCTGGGTGGTCTGGCGGAGTTCTTCGGTCAGCGGCACGACCTCCCGCCGCCGCGTTTCCTCGTAGAAGAGCGCACCCTCCGGGATGCTGCACACCAGCATCTCTTCCAGCGCCATGGCCTGTGCGCAGAGCTGCAGCCGGTCAGCGTCGCTGGCCTTGGCACGGCCATGCTTGTACTCGACAGGCATGGGCTTCCAGAGCCCTTCCGCGTTTTGCAGCGGGATGCCCTCCGGGTCAGCCCGGAACTCGACGACATCGCAGTTTCCGCTCAGGCCAAGCCGACGGCTGACCACCTGCATCCCTCGGGTGATGAGCAGGCCGCCGCGCCGTTCGGTCTGGTTTGCGTCATGGCAGCGGGCGTGGTCGAGCTGGCCTTCGACGGTGCGGCGGTTCTCCGCCCACTGCTGTTCCAGATGGATGAGCGCCCACTGGCGGCGGCAGAAGCAGAAGTGCTGGATGCCCGACAGGGGCAGCCAGTCGTCTGCGCCGCCCATCAGGACAGCCTCTTGCAGGTGACTCCTTCCGGCAGAGTGTCTGCCACCGTGACGGTGTAGTCGCGGTAGCTGCGGGCGGCGTCCACATCGGGCTTGCGCTGGACGGCGACGGAGTCGAAGAGCTTATAGGCCGGGGCATTGCCCAGCTCAGAATCGTGCTTGAACACGATGAGCTCCCGCACGGCCATCTTGCCCCGGGCAGCGCTGTGGTCGTTCTCGAACATATTCAGAATGGCAGTCCACAGAAGTTTCAGATCATCCTCGGAGAAGCCGGTGGTCTTCCGGGCGAGGTTGGCTGAGACATAGCCCTCGGCGCGGTAGAGGGCGTAAGGCACGATGTGCTTGCGGCCCATCTCAGTACCCTTCTTCTCGGCATCGGCTTCGGTAGTGATGGCCACGCGGGTGATGGTGACTTCCTGCGGGACGATGGGATCCACCGAGCGGGCAAAGCTCAGCTGGACGGGGCCGCGCACCTGACCGCAGTTCAGCGCACCCTTGACGAAGGTGGTCATGACGGCACCGAAGGTGCGGATGTCGAAGTAGTTCTCGCACATATAGTCCCGCAGCTTGGCATCGATGTCGGGGTCGGCCTTTTTGGCGGCTTTCAGGTCGGGATCAATGCCCAGAGTTTTGATGGCCTCGGCGTCGCTGCGGTTGAGAGGCGTACCGTCCTTGATGTAGATGCGGTAGCCTTTTTCGTCCTCTTTCAGGGTCTCGACATAGTTGCGGATCTTCCGCTTGAGGCAGACGTCGGTCACCAGACCATAACCCGTCTCGGGGTCGATACGGGGCATATTGCCTGCATCGGGGTCGCCGTTGGGGTTGCCGTTCTCGACGTCGAACAGGATGACGAAATCATAGCGGTTCTTGATGGGCTCAGACATGGTTTATTCCTCCTCATTCTTTTTGGCGTAGCGTTTCTGGGTCTGGTGGTAGTAGCCTATCTCAAAGGCACCCTGCTCCGGCAGGCTGAGCCGCGCCGGGAAGCCTGTCTCGGGCAGCTGGGCCATCAGCTCGGTGAGCTGTTTGCTGAAATGCACCTCGTTGGGGGTGCTCATCTTCTGCAGATGCTTCTGAGCCAGCTTGACCAGCGTAGGGAAGGCCGTTGCCGGGGTGGCACAGGCCGAGTTGAAGTACCGGTCTTTGATGGTGGCGTTGATGCCGGGATTGGCGACGCTCTGGATCGTCTCCAGCACAGAGAAGAGACGCCCCAGAACATAGGGGACATTGCTGCTTTCGTTCAGGCTCACGGTAAATACCTCCTTGTTGAGCTCGGTGGGGTAGTTGCGGAGATAGTAGGCTTTCAGGATAGCGGCGCGGCCCCGGGTGACTTCCCGTTCGGCCCGGATGCGGAGGGTCACGCCGTTGAGCAGAGTGGCGGGGTATGGCCCGCCGGTGAGGATGGCCCGGAGCAGATCGCCCACCAGCTGGGGTGAAGGATTTTTGTCCCGGGATTTCTGGTTGACCGTCTCCTGCGCCAGCGCCCAGACCGACAGGCTTTCCCGCTTGTCGAAGGCGGGGCGGGTGATGCTGAGCCGGTCGGCGTGGTCCTGCAGATTTTTGGCAAACTGTCCGAAGCTGTTGCGCAGGAAGAACCGGACGGAGAGCCGGGCTGCGTTGGGCGAGATGCCCAGCACATAGAAGTTCTGGTTCGGGTCCAGCTTGTCGTCGAGGAAGGAGACGGGGCGTCCCTGAGAAAGGGCTTTCAGTGCGGCGGCAAGGTCGCTTTCCGAGACGCCGCGCGCCTCGGCACCGCCGCAGAAAAACATCAGCATGGCGTTTGAGTAGGCAGGGGCGGCGTTTTCGGCCCAGCAGACGATGGTGGTGTCGCCAATGCGCTGACAGCAGTTCCGGTCAGCCAGCAGCAGATTGAGGGCCGTGGTGTAGGCGAAGGCCGCGTACTCGCTGACGGGGGCGTTGGCACCCTGTTCATGGCCATAGGAGCAGAAAGCGGGTGCGTTGAAGGAGACCAGCGCCGCACCGGCGGCCTGTGCGCCCATCACACCCTTGATGGCGGGGTGGATGCGGGCGATGCCGGTTTCTTTGCCGGTGATGAGGCAGCGGGCCGTCTCGGCGTCTGCGTCGGAGGTGTCAAAGGCGGACTGCCATGCGGTCCGGATGGCGTCATCTGTGGTGGCCAGCCAGTGGGCGCCGTCGGGGGATTCGTAGCCGAACACAAGGTTCGCGTTGTTGTTCAGGTCGGCCCACTGCTCTGCCAGCAGCGGGTGGGTGGGGGCCGTATCCGGCTTCCAGCTGTCAAAAAAGGCGAGGATGGCTTTGGCGGCAGGGGAGTCCACGCCGTCGAGCACCTTGTGATGGAGAGCGGCGCAAGCCTCGAAGCACTGGCGGGAGCGCTCGGGCTTGCCCTTTTCGTCTGCGCCCAGCAGATAGGACGTATTGTCGCACAAAAAGTTCGCGGCGACGCCGGAGGCGCGTTTGACCCGGTGGGGGACAGGGAGCTCCCGGGGGGCGATGACGGTCTTTTTGCCCTTGGGGACTTCCTGCCGCAGGTCGTTGAGGGCGAGGAGCTGGCCGTCGGGGCCGAGGCGCAGTTCATAGCTGACTTTGAAGCGACTGTCCCAGCCGGGGGCCTCCACTCTGCCCTGGGCCAGAAGCTGCTCATAATAGGCGGTGAGTGCTTGGAGTATCATGTAAACACCTCCACGTCCCGGCATTCCATCACGCCGTCCACCAGCTTTGCGCGGAAGAACTGGCTGCGGATGTTGGCCGAATCAGAGTAATCGAGGCTGTGGAGCATGAAGCCGAGGTCCTGCGAGACCTTCAGTGCCGGAATGCTGTCGCCCGGCCACTCCCGGAAGTTGGCCGGGAACTCCCGGCACCCGAAACAGGGCTGGTGATAGCACTGACCTTTGCGCAGGCGTCGGCGCAGGATGTCCTGGAACTTGCCGGGATTGTCGCTGGGGGCGGCCTTGTCCGTCAAATCGAAATGACACTCGATGACGTAGTGGACGTCCTGCAGGACCATCGCGGCCCGCTGCTGGATGTCCTCCGAGGTGTAGAGCACCGGCGGTGTGCCGCCTTTGGCCGCACTGAGGGCGGCGGAGGACAGCAGGGTGGACTTGACCTCGTTGCGCCGGATGTTGGTGAACCGGATGGGCCGCTGGGTGTATTCCTCGGTGGACGCTTCGTCCTCGGGGTCAAGGCCGAAGGGCTTGAGCAGATAGATGCGGTCGACCGTATAACGCAGCCCGGGGTGCCAGTAGATGGCCTCCACAAGGCCCCGCGCAGCGGATGGAGTGATCATGTCGTAGCTCACACGCTCGGTCTTCATTTCCGGACGAGTGAAACAGGCATAGTCGCCCCATACTTCAATGAGCATGGACATCAGCATCGCCTCCTTTCCGGGTGAAGTTGAATTTTCAGACTAAGATGAATGTTAGCCATTGCAACCACCTCTTTCAAAATTTATTTCATTTGTTTAGTTCAAATGCGTTTGACATGTCTCCTTGACTTCAATATAACACTTTGTAGAGGGCTTGTCAATAAAATGTGCAAAAAAATGTTGCGGACAGGTCGGTTCTGACCTATACTAGTTGTGTCGTTGGCGGTATTTATGCCGCCGATGCGGGTTGAAATATTTGGTTAGTGTCAAATGCGTTGAGAGAGAAGCGGCAAAGCGGCGTATGCTTTGCCGCTTCTCTCTTTTTAGAAGTAAAGGCCGATGCCCGTCTCCACATCCATGGCAAGGCCGGTCTTTTCACTGTAGCAGCCGGTGTCGGTGAGGATGGCGGAACCATCGGGCCGCAGTTCCAGCGCCCCGGCGGCGTCGAGCTTGTCGAACTGGTCTTTGTAGCAGGAGACACTGTAAACGCCCAGCTTCCGCAGCAGCGTCCGGGTAACATGTCCGCTGCGCAGCTGCTCACAGAGGGCCGCGCCCTCGCCGACGGGCAGATAGACCGTGCGGGCTGAGTTCTCGATGAGGCGGAATTCCTCCGCCACCTGCGCGAAGGGGAGCTGGCAGCCCCGGATGCCCCAGAGAAAGGCATCCAGAATGCCGTGCTTGTCCACGGCGTCGGGGCCGCGCAGGTCGGAAAGCTCGTTGAAGTAGAGCTGAATGGCCCGGGGCGTGTCCAGTGTGTCCTGATGCCGGGCGGTGTAGTCCAGCGCACTGACATTCTGCCTGAGCATCTGGGGCGTGGAACACTCGTCCAGCCGGAACCGGTAGACGATGCTTTCCTCTGTACCCCGCCGCCCCTCGCGGTTGCAGCGCCCGGCAGTCTGTAAGAGCGAGTCAAGACCGCACTGCTCGCGGTAAGCGACGGGAAAATCCACGTCCACGCCCGCCTCGATGAGAGAGGTGGACACCACCCGGCAGGGCAGACCCTCTTTCAGTCGCTGGCGGATGGCGTCCAGCTGACGGCGGCGGTCGGCGGCGCAGAGCAGGGTGGTCAGGCAGTAGCTGCCCTCGGCGGGCAGAGCAGCGTAGAGCTGCTGGGCCGTCTTGCGGCGGTTGACCACGCAGAGCACCTGTGGGTGATTTGCCAGCCGGGCGGCGAACTCCTCCTGCGGCAGGGTGCCGAGGTCTTGCAGTGTGGTGCGCCGGAGCACTTCGTAGAGGCGGGACGCGTCGGGCGTGATCTCCTGCGGGTGGAGCTCAGGCGCAAAGCGCCGGAACAGCGGCTCAAGGGCAGGCTGGGTGGCCGTGCAGAGGACGGCCGTGGAGTGGTAATGCTGGATGAGCTGGGCGATGGCACTGACGCAGGGGGCAAGGTAGTTGCCCGGGAGGGTCTGCGCCTCGTCGAAGATGATGACGCTGTCGGCGATGTTGTGGAGCTTGCGGCAGCGGCTGCTGCGGTTGGCGTAGAGCGACTCGAAGAACTGCACCGCCGTCGTCACCACGACGGGGGCGTCCCAGTTTTCGCTGGCCAGCATCTGACGGTACTGGGCGGGGGTCAGGTCGTCCTGCTCAACAGTTTTGTACTCGGCGTTGGAGAAGTCGGCCAGAACATTTTCTGCGCCCAGCAGGCCCGAGAAGACGGCGGCGGTCTGGTCGATGATGGACATATAAGGGATGACGTAGATGACCCGCTTCATCTTCTGGGCGGCGGCGTGCTCCAGCGCAAAGGCGAGGGAGGCGAAGGTCTTGCCGCCGCCGGTGGGTACGGTGAGGGTGTAGAGCCCCTGCGGGCCGTGAGCGCCTTTCTCGAGACAGGCGCGGAGGACGGTGTTGCGCTGGACGCTGACGGGCGAGGGCGACTCGGCCCTGAGATAACGCTGCGCCTGTGCCGAGACGATGTCCCGCAGCGCGGCGATGTCCGTACCGCTGCCCCGGGGTGCGGCCTTGCCGTCCATGAAGGTCTCGGTGTCGATGAAGTCGGCGTCCACAAGGCAGGAGTAGAGCATCCGGGTGAAGAACGCGAGGCTCAGCGGGTCGGCGCAGGCCCACGCGGGCGGCGTCGAGGCGGGGAGCGTTACTTCCTGCCAGCCGTCGTAGGGGTCTACCGGCTTCTTGCTCCGGCCATATAAGGTGGCGTCGCCCGGGTCATCGGCGGGGCTCCCACCGTCGGGCAGGCCGCTGTGGTGTCCGGCCACGGCAAAGGCAGTGTGGAGATGTTGGCGAACCCAGGCCTCCTGCGCCCCGGCGGTGGAGTGGTCCACCTTGGGACCGCCTTTGAGCCGCAGCTGGAAGGCGTCGCTGTACTTCCCGACGTCGTGGAGCCACGCGGTAAATTCGGCCTCACTCTGCGCCCCGAAGGGGGCTGCGAAGGAACCGGCCAGTCTGGCAGTGCCGGCGAGATGGTCGTAGACGGTCTGGGTGCGGGTGCCGTTCTCGCTGATGTGGGCAAGACGTGTGGAGTGCTCCATAAAATGACCTCCTGACTCTGGTTTGCAATAAGGATACGCTTTTCAAAAAGCAGCTGTCAACAAAACGCGCTTTTCGACGAAAAATTCTGGGACTTTGCACAAAAAGCAGACGGAAAAATCTGCAATGTGCCAAAGAAGAAGGAAACGAGTATTTTCTTGTTTTTATGATAATGCAAATGCTGTCCAATAAACTGGACTTTTGCTTATTTTTCAGGCAAAAATGAAAAGAGAACTGCGTTTTCAGTACTGCGGGAGGAAGACCGCCCATCGGCAGAGAAAAAATGAAGACGTTGTGTACAACAACACCACATTAAGATGGAATTAAGGCAGGGTTAAGAAAACTGCAAGAAAAGTGCTGAGTTATTCCATCCGGGAATGGACTTTCGGAAAAATCAAGGCGAATATCCCCCTTTTCATTTGCTGGAATCTGTTGTATTATGAATAACAGATATGGAATCAGAGAAAAAGCGCCTGGATGAAGCGCAAACAGAAATGATAAGAAAAATAAAGGGCAATAGGGGGAGAGCTACGATGGACGAAAAAGATTACGAGCTGCTGCACGCACTGGACGAGACGCGCAACATCACCCACGCAGCGGACAAACTGTACATGACCCAGTCGGCACTTTCCAAGCGCATCAAGGCGCTGGAACAGGAGCTGGGGGTGGAGATCGTGCTGCGCTCACGGCAGGGCATCCGCTTCACGCCGGCCGGTGAACAGGTGCTGCTCCACAGCGCTGCTGCCGCCCGCGAGATGGAAAAGATGCGCCGCCAGCTGGCCTCCATCCAGGGCGAAGCCTGCGGCACCCTGCGGGCCGGCATCTCGGTGAACTTCTCCTACTACCGCTTGCCCGAGGTGCTGACCGAGTACCACAAAGCCTACCCGAAGGTACGCCTCGACATCGCCACCGGCCACAGCCGGAACATTTATCAGCAGATGCTGGACTCTTCGCTGGACGTGGCAGTGCTGCGCGGCGAGTATCCGTGGGACGGGACCCAGTTCCTGCTCTCGCAGGAGAATATCTGCCTGATCTGCAGCGAGGAGAACAAGGACAGGCCCATCTCCGATTACCTTTATATCGACCACAGCAGCGACGCCACCATCAGCGCCCAGATGGCCCGCTGGCGCTACGAGAACGGCGTGACCAACGATGTGGGCAATTTTGTGGTGGATAACATCATGGTCTGCCGTGAGATGGTGGAGCGGGGCCTCGGCTGGGCGCTGATACCGGAAGTGGCGCTGGATAACTTCAAGGGATATGTCAAGCCCTGCACCTTCGAGAACGGCGAACCCTTCGTCCGGCGCACCTATATTTTCTGCCAGAGAGACGCAGCCGCCCTGCCGCAGGTGCAGCTCTTTATGGACATGCTCAAAAAGCACCGCTGAGAGGAGAAAAACATGGAAACGACTGTTTCGCTGGTCCAGATGCTGGATGCACGGGAGCGCCGGGTGCAGCATCAGCAGGAGCTGCTGGCTCAGTACCACAAGCCTCTCATCTGCTTTACCATGAATATCTGCGGCCCGGTAAAGGATTCGCCCCTCATCCGGCGGGGCTTTGCGCGGGGGCGTCAGCTGCTGCGCCAGCAGTTTCTGCGGGCAAAGCTGACGCCGCTGTATCAGGACGCCGTCCGGGAAGTGACCGGTTGCGAGGCGTTCTATGTGCTGGACGCCGACCCGCTGACCATCAAGAAATTTACCACCGACATCGAGGACGCCACCCCGCTGGGGCGGCTGTTCGACATGGACGTCATCCGCCCGGACGGCCTCAAAGTGGACAGAGAAGAGCTAAACCTCGAAGGCCGCCGCTGTCTCATCTGCGGCGGGCCTGCTAAGGTGTGCAGCAGCCGCCGTGTCCATACCGTGGCCGAACTGCGGGAAAAGACGACGGAGATCTTGACCGAGGCCCGGGACGCGCAGGACATTGCCGACGCGGCCCGTCTGGCCGTCCGCGCCCTGCTCTACGAAGTGACCACCACCCCGAAGCCCGGCCTTGTGGACCGGCGTAACAGCGGAAGCCATAAAGACATGGACGTCTTCACCTTCATGGACAGCGCCGCGGCGCTCTATCCCTATTTTGAAGCCTGCGCCCAGACGGGCCGCGAGACGGCGGAACAGTCCGCGCCCGAGACATTCGCGGCCCTGCGGCCTCTGGGTTGTGAGGCCGAGGGCGAGATGCTGGACGCCACCGGCGGTGTCAACACCCACAAGGGCGCGGTCTTTTCGGTGGGCATCGTCTGCGCGGCGCTGGGACGCCTCGACCGCTCCCTCTGGGCCGAAGCAGCCCGCGTTCTGGCGGAAGTATCCGCAATGACGGCGGGACTGACCGAGAAGGATTTTGCAGGCATCACTGCCGAGAACGCCGCCACCGTGGGCCAGAAGCTTTATATTCAGTACGGCATCGCCGGTGTGCGCGGGCAGGTGGAAGCTGGACTTCCCGCAGTGCTGAATGTCGGTCTGCCGGTGCTGGAAGAGGGCCTTGCCAAGGGTTACGACTTCGACCGCGCCGGCGGCGGCGCACTGCTGGCCATCCTGGCCAACAGCACCGATACCAACATCATTGCCCGCTCGAGCCGGGAGCGTCAGCTGGCCCTTACCGAAGAGCTGAAAGCCCTTCTCGCCCAGACACCTTACCCGGATAAAGATGCGCTCGCGGCGCTGGATGACCGGTTCATTGCGGAAAATCTCTCGCCCGGCGGCAGTGCCGACCTGCTGGCGCTGACCTGGCTGCTCCATTTTGTTACTACTGAGGGGAATATCGATGAGTGAATATACCATTTCGCAGGTCTATCCGACCGATAAAACCGTTCTGGCCCAAATCGACACACTGCTGGGTCAGGAGGGCATCCGCCGCGACGGCAATCTGGACTACATCTGCGCCATGTTCGACGAGGAATACAACGTCATCGGCACCGGCAGCTGCTTCGGCAACACCCTGCGGTGCTTCGCCGTCAGCAGCGCCCATCAGGGCGAGGGTCTGCTGAACCAGATTATCACCCATCTCATCGAGGTGCAGTGCGCGCGGGGGAATATGCACCTGTTTCTCTACACCAAGGTAAAAAGCTCCAAGTTTTTCGGCGACCTCGGCTTCTACGAGATCGCCCGGGTGGAGGATACCCTTGTCTTCATGGAGAACCGCCGCGACGGCTTCGGGGCTTATCTGCGTGATCTGGAAAAGACCAGGACCGAGGGCAAAAGTGCGGCCCTCGTCATGAACGCGAACCCTTTTACCCTCGGTCATCAGTATCTTGTGGAAAAAGCCGCTGCCGCCTGCGACACGCTCCACCTGTTCGTGGTCAGTGAGGACGCCAGCCTCGTGCCTTTTGCCGTGCGCAGGAAACTGGTGGAGGCGGGCGTGGCCCATCTGCCGAATGTGGTGCTCCACGACAGCGGCCCCTACATCATCTCGAATGCCACCTTCCCCAGTTACTTCCTGAAGGATGAGGCAGCTGTCATCGACGGCCACGCCCGGCTGGACCTCGCCGTCTTTACGAAAATCGCGGCGGCGCTGAACATCACTGCCCGCTATGTGGGCGAGGAGCCTACCAGTCAGGTGACGGGGCTTTACAACCAGATCATGTGCGAGCAGCTGCCCAAAGCGGGTATCGAGTGTGTCGTTGTACCCCGCAAAGAAGCAAACGGCAAGGCCATCAGTGCTTCCACCGTCCGCCAGTGCCTGCAGAGCGGCGACTGGGATACCCTCGAGATGCTGCTGCCCAAGACCAGCCTCGACTATTTCCGCAGCCCGGAGGCAGAGCCGGTGCTGGCACGCATCCGCAATGCGGGCAATGTCGTGCATTACTGAGAAAAACTTCCTCTCTCTTTGTGGTCATGACAACAGAAATAGGACGAAGCATCTGTTATAATAGGCCCATCAAGAAAAGGAGAGTGTGGATATGATACGTAAAATCATTCATATAGACGAAGAAAAATGCAATGGCTGTGGTGCCTGTGTCACTGCCTGCCATGAGGGTGCCATCGGCCTCGTGAACGGAAAGGCCAAGCTTATGCGCGACGACTACTGCGACGGCTTCGGCGACTGCCTGCCCGGCTGCCCCACCGGTGCCATCACCTTCGAGGAGCGGGAGGCCGCTGCCTACGATGAGCAGGCTGTACTGGAAAACAAACAGAAAAAGGCTGCTGCCGCTGCCGAAAAGCCCGTCTTCCACGGTTGCCCGGGCAGCGCCATGCGCCAGTTTGACCGCCAGCAGGCCGCACCGGCTGCAGCTCCTGCCGTCGCCCAGCCCTCGCAGCTGGCCCAGTGGCCCTGCCAGATCAAGCTCGTGCCGGTGAATGCACCCTATTTTGATGGTGCCAAGCTGCTTATCGCCGCCGACTGCACCGCCTACGCCTACGCGAACATCCATCAGGAGTTCATGCGCGGCCATGTTACCCTCATCGGCTGCCCCAAGCTGGATGCCGTGGACTACAGCGAGAAGCTGACCGAGATCATCCGCAATAACGACATCAAGAGCGTTACCGTCCTGCGGATGGAGGTGCCTTGCTGCGGAGGTCTCGAACACGCCGCCGTCACTGCCCTCAAGAACAGCGGCAAGTTCATCCCCTGGAATGTCGTCACCTTCTCGGTGGATGGCCGTATCCTCGACCGGTAAATAATCGCAAACAAAAAAAGCAGACACTGCACAAAGCGTCTGCTTTTTTTGTATCATTCAGTTTGTGGTCTGGGTGGCGGACTGTATCATCTTCCAGACAGACTCGACGCTCTGGCGTATCTGAGCCAGCGTGGCGATGTCCTCGTCGCTCATCCGGGAAGCCGGGGGAGAGAGCACCGTCTTGGCAGAGGTCACCGTGCCGGTGAGCTGGATGTAGACGTTGTGGTCCGGGATGGTAAGCAGCACATGGATGGGCGTGGTCTTCGAGAAGAGAGCGTCCGTCGAAAAGCCGAGCACGAGGGTCGCGCCGTCGGCTGCGGCGGGGAACTGATAGTAGCGGTAGCCGTCCCGTGCGGCAGAAGGAGAGACTTTTTTCAGCCCCTTGAGCGAGAGGGTAAAGCCGGAAAGCTCCTGAAGCTCGACCTTGTTCGTCTCGACGCCCAGCACGGCGGAAGCCTGCGTCTGGGAGATGTAGTCTCCGAGGCTCCATTCGGGCAGAAGAACGCTTGCGATGGAGAGCTTATCGGTGACAGCCTGACGCAGAACGGTGTAGAGCTGCCCGATGTCGAAGAGCGTCTCTTCCGAGTCGATATAGACCCGGGTGAAGGGAGACGTCTTGACGGAGTCGTCTTCATTGAGCTGGTAGAAAGAGAGCTGCAGCTTTCCGGGCGCATACTGGCCGCTGACGCTGCCGCTGGAAGCGTTCACCCGCTCGAGGATGTTCAGCAGCGGCGGCTTATCCTGGCCGTTGGGCGTTATCTCATACCGGAAGGTGAAGGATGCACCGGTTTGCAGAGCCGAGATTTTGCTGTGCAGCTGGAAAAAGACCACGCCCACAGCGACCACTACGGCCACCAGCACGACCGCTAAAGCAACAAAAAGCGGATTGACACGTTTTTTTGGAGATGCCATCTGCAAGACCTCCTGTCATAGACTCTATGATTATAGCATACGAGCAGGTGGACGAAATGTCAAGCCGGAACTTGACGTTATCAGACGGTCAGCGTATACTGTCTGATACATCTTATATAAGGTAGAAGGAGGCAGAGATGAAAATAGCGATACTTGGTACCAGCGGCAGCGGGAAATCCACGCTGGCAAAGCGCCTGGGGGAGAGATACGGCCTGCCGGTGCTCCATATGGATACCGTGCATTTCCTGCCCGGCTGGGTGGAGCGGCCCTTCGCCGAGGAAGAAGCCATTGTCCGGCAGTTTCTCGACGAGAACGCAGGCGGCTGGGTCATCGACGGCAATTATAGCAAGACCTGCTATGCCCGTCGGCTGAAAGAAGCGGATAAAATCATCGTGCTCTGGTTTTCACCGCTGGTCTGCCTTTGGCGGGCGATACGGCGCTGGCAGCAGAACAAAGGCCGTGTGAGGGAGTCGTCTGCGCCCGGATGCGAAGAGAAGATAGATGCCGAATTTGTCCGCTGGATCCTCCACGATGGGCGTACAAAGCAAAAGTGGGCGAAGATGGAGAAGATCGGGGAAAAGTACCCGGAGAAATATGTATTGATTCGGAACCAGCGGGAGCTGGATGGGTTCTTGAAGAAACTTTGAACTGGTTCTCGCGCCGGTGGCGCGGGGGCAGAGCGCTTTTGCATTGGGGCTAAGTTCTCTTTTGCGTGCCAAAAGAGAACCAGAAAAGCACCAGCGATTTCGACGCGCTGGATCCACGAGAAAGGGGCTGCTCGCCCCTTTCA
>OGFF01001869.1_pt1 | contig 20306 bp, 18 predicted proteins | sample 1570751 | NCBI WGS metagenome assembly OGFF01 (sample SAMEA2581951, study PRJEB24529) | metagenome | biome: Human gut stool | place: China | collected 2011 | reverse complement strand
GGTCGCCCCCCTTTTGTCGCTTCGCGACATTTTCCCCGTTTCATCGGGGACATTTACCCCGCAATAAACGGCAGAGTGGCTTGTATAGTCGCCCACACTCCCAGAAGGGTGAATTACCGCGGAGTATATTTTTTTCACGGCGGCGGACGTTTATCCGCCGCCGTAAGTGAAAATTTATTATCCTGCGACAAATTCAATCGTAATAAAGAATCCGTCCAAAGTCGTATTATTCCACCCGTTATCGGAATAATCGACAACCAGGTTTATACCATTAGTTTTCATATCATCCGTAGCGTTCAACGCAGGAGGTGTCCATTCGGTATTCTGCGAAAGTTCAATATCGCCCGTTACAACATAATGCCCATAACCGGTACTTTGCCTAAATCGAATTTTTACTTGATTTTTTCCTTCTTCTGCCATGGATTTAACAACTTCCGCTCGAATATGTAACTGAATTGTACTTTCAGTTTTACCGCTTACAAACCACTTACCCGTATCGACTGAATATTCACACGAATTAAAACCGTTCATTATCCACGTTGCCTTATTATTAAGGTCGTATTTCGGCATAAATTCTATATCCATATCAAAACCGGTTACGTCGGCTGCCTCGACACCGGCTCTTTTGTTCGCATCCGCATAAAGCAAAGTGAATGAATATCCGTTTGTCAACATGTCGGCGGTGATAGCCTTTTCGGCACTCGTGTAGGCGTTATTACCGTATTTGTATTTCGTCCAATCTTCGGTAACTTCTTTGAAACCGAATATAGGAGCAGTTCCCGCGTCTTTCGTCGTGAATCTGAATTTGAACGAGCCGTAAGTTTCGCTCATTGCTTTGAATACGTCCGCGCTTACGGTAACCTTTTTCTGAACGTCGCCCGTTCCCGGCGCTGCATCGGTTATCGTCCATTTGCCCTTTTCCGTTGAATACACCGTAGAAGCAAATTCGCTTCTTACCCACATCGATTTATCGTTTATGTCAAACGGTTTAATAAATTCGATATCAAAATCAAGACCGGTGGTTATTGCAGTTGCTCCCCAAGCGGGATTGCGTTGCGTAAGGTCGGCATATAAAAGTATAAACTTAAATCCTTTTTCTACCATTTCGTCGGTTATGGTCATAACGTCCGAAGACGTATCGACGTTGTTGGTGTATTTCCAGTCTGCGGATTCTTCCGTAAGGTTTAATCCGAATATGGGCGTCGTTTCGCTCCATTTATACAGGTTGACGGCGAATTGCGTTTTGCCTGCCTCCTTCATAGTTTTGAAGAGAAACGCAGGAATCGTTACGAATTGCTGAATCTGATCTTTACCGGGATCGCCGCCGATAAGCGTAAGTCTGTCCGTAGATTCGTTATAAGTAACGTCGTATTTGGTGTTTATCCAAGTGAGTTTGTCGTTTATCGTCTTTCCGCAACCGCTCTTACAATTGCCGTCCGTATCGAATACGTGGTCGAGTTTGTCGGCGATTTCTCTCTTTTCACTGTATTCGCAATTATCGCGCTGACATATCCAAAGTTCGTAACCGTCGGTAAGGCAAGAAACTTTTACCGTTTGTTCTAACGCCATTTCGTGTCCGAGTTCGTTTACGTAATCGTCCCGATAATCCTGATCGCAAGTTTCGCAGTGATAAGTGGTATAACCTTGTTCGGTACAAGTGGGAGCGGTAACCACCGCTTTCGTTCCGTCGTCGGTATGTCCGAGCGCAGGTATGACGCTCTCTTTTCTCGTTTCGTCGTCGTCGCAACCGGGGTTATCGCAGATTTCAACCTTTAAGCCGTCTTCGGTACAAGTAGCCGCTTTGGCTTTGGGGTCAGTCTTCGATTCTACGTAGTGATGACCGAGTTTGTCTATCTTGACGTCGGTTTCGGTATAAGTACAACCCGTGCGTTTGCACGCGCCGTCTTTCTTTCCGTCTTCGGTGCAGGTCGGGTTAAGCGTAATCGTCCACTCCATATCGTGGTTGAGCGCGGCGTCGCCGTCTTTTGTTTCTTCGTAATCGCAACCCGTTCTCTTGCAATGTTTTTCTAAAACTTGCGCCGCGGTACACGTTGCGGGCGTTTTTTCCGCCCAGTCCGTCATATCGTGGTTAAGAGCCGCAACTTCGTTATCCTTATAAGTGTCGCCGCACTTGGAACACTTATGTTCGGTATAACCGCCCGTCGTACACGTAGCCGCGACTACCGTTTCTTCGTAGTCGTGCTTACAAGTTTTGTTCTTGTTTTTATTCGAACACGCCACCGCGCACACGCACGATACCGCCATCGCAAAAACGAGAAGCATTTGCCATAACTTTTTCATCCCTTTCTCTCCTTTAAGGGACTTTCTCGTCGCAGACGAGAAAGGGGTACCCCTTTCATTTTTTGTTGCCTTGAACGATTTCAACCCCGAACTCGTCTTGGCAATAGTTATTGTAGCATAGTTTTTGTCGTTATTCAACACTTTCAAAAAACATAAAATTGCTCTGTATAAACTTTTGTACCGAAAAATATTGACAATTTTTGCTTTGTATCTTATAATTACTATACAAAAATAAAAAATTGCCGTAAATTAACTTATGGAAACTTATCATCTTTTACCCGCAACGTTAAACCTTTCGACTAAACTGAACGACGAAAGTAACGAAGTCCTACACGACCACTCGTTTTTCGAGTTGTTCTATATCAAGTCGGGTTCGATCGGTCATCTTGCGTCGAATATGACCGAGAGACTTTCGGTCGGCGACGCTTACTTGTTAAGCCCTGGCGTTCCGCACCGTTTCATACGCGAAAAAAGCCGCTGCGAACGCCGCGACGTGCTTATTCGCCCCGTTTTACTCAAAACCGCCTGCGATTTTATCGACGAAAATCTATACGACGATATCGTGGAGCGTAAAATAGTGCATTTCAAACTGTCCGACGAAGACGTTGCCTTTCACGAACGGTGTTTCGCTATGTTCCTGTCCGACGCAAACTCGGATATCAGCCGAAAGAACTACGAAAAAGTTTTAGTCGTACAACTGCTCGGCGGTATCTGCATGGAAACGCAGGGCGGCGGCAGTTTGCTCGATTTCAGAAATAAGTGCCTGCTGTCGATAAACAATCATTATATAGACCCGCAGGCAATAGAATTCGTCTATTCCGAACTCGGTTATAATAGGATATACCTTTCTAAAAAATTCAAGCAGGAATTCGGCGTTACCCTGACCGATTATATTTTGTCTTTAAGGCTTAACCACGCGGCGTTTTTATTGCAGACGTCGGCTTGTTCTATGGAAGAGTGCTGCCACGCCATAGGACTTGAAAGCGTTTCTTATTTTATAAACGCCTTCAAAAAAAAGTACGGAGTAACTCCCGCGAAATATCGCAAGTCCTCCGCAAATAAAAATAAAGAATAAAAAAATATTATAGGTAGAGAGATTTTCCTCTTGTTATTTGCAAAGCAAATTCTGAAATTTAAGCCGATGCTTTGCAAATACCTTCGGTCATCGCTAAAAACAGTCCGCAGGACTGTTTTTTCGCCCGGCGGCGTCGCTCTTAGTTCAAATCTCTCTTTAACCGCTTCGCAAGTAAAACAAAAAGAACAGGCAGAAGCCTGTTCTTTTTGTTTGGCTGGGGTAGAGAGATTTGAACTCCCGGATGACGGAGTCAGAGGCTCGTTTTAGCCCAGCCAAAGCCGCAAAATCGCCGATTTTACCTTGATTTTTCTTCATTTTTTTGTCTATTAACCCAACCCCGCCCAATCGACTTTCCGATTTTCACTTATTTAATTTGCTATTTAATTATAAAAAAATATTCGCTTTACCCTTGACAAAGCGAATATAATGTAGTAAAATGTAAGTGCAAAGGGCGAAACCGAGTGGGCGGTTAGCCCGATGTAGAACAGTTTATTTCAAAAGAAATAACCGAAACTTCGTGACTCGAGGACGGTTATTTCTTTTTGTTATCGAACAGCGTTTTAATTATGTACGCAAAAAGAATTAAGCAAAACAAGGATATTACGTCCATTTTGCAATCACCTCCTTTGTAGGAAGTGCTAACCGCCGCAGGTCGCCCCTGCACCGTTACCGATTATACCCTATTCGGGCATAAATAGCAACCGTATTGAATGTGTTTCCCCTTTTCGAAGGGGATTTTTTCATGTCAGCCCGCCGCGGTGGGGAATCTCGACGTCGCGACGGATCTTCCCGACCCGTTTCGGATTCGGCGGAGTTCCGACATCGAGGTCGGCAGCCGAATCGCCGCTCCCTCACCTTAACAGGCTACTCTTATGAGCGACTATCGTCGCATTAGAGCCTATCGGCTTTTATCACGTCTTACAGACTAAACGATAGAATAGTTATTTAAGAGGGGGCAAAGCCCCTCCACGCGCGAGGGCTAAAATTCCGCCGACGGCGCAAACCGTCGGCTTTCAAAATTTCGTACGCCAAAATAAAGGGGTAAATTGCCGCCTTTTCGAAAAGTCTTTTTTTAACGCCCGGGGCGTCCCCCGCGCGCTTATGTCGTACTCCTATCTAAAACCGCGCCTTCGAACCCGCGCGGAGTTTTTGCTATGCCGTTATATCGACGTACTCCGGACGAGCCGGCGCGACATCTGATCTGAACGTCGCCCAACGCGTCAGGGCGTCTTCGTACTCTTCGGCGCTCCCGTTAAAGTAAAACGCCGGGGAAATAAATATCGCGTTCGGCTGCCCCGTTCCGTAGCCCTGGTATTTGTATTTTATCGCTCCGTTCAGAGCGAGAAGCAGAAGCCAGCCCTTTATAGTTCTGTCCGAAACCGTTTTGCCGTTTTCTTTGAGTGCTTCGGCGAGTTCCGAACGGTATACTTTTACGACGTTCTTCGCGCTCGAATACGCGTCGATTTTTTCAAGTTCGGTCAAAAGGCACAACAGAGTCATAGCCGAACGGAATCGGCTTAATCGCCCGTCAAAAGCGGATATTTCGCAATTTTTTACGATTTTTTCGTCTTTCATCTGTCTTACCCTGTATCTGAATTAAGGCGTTCAGAATTTCGCCTCCGATGTCGGCAAAATTCTAAAACATTTGTTCGGTCGCTGCCCGTGTCGATTATTTTAATATTCTCACTTTATCGAGGTCGGGGTAACGGCGAGATTCGGAAAGTCGGCGAATCCGCCCGCGTTGTCGCACGCCGCGCGGCTTCGCTTCGCGCAGTCGTACAACCACGCAAACGGCTTCGTTATCCGACTTTCCGAATCTCTCTGTCCGTTGCCGCTCTTTTCTCTTTTAAGATGTCTGTTTCGCCCACGAATTGGCGTTTGTAGGCTATATCCGCGTCCGCTCGCTTAAACAGTTCGCCGTGTATCTCTTTATCGAAATACGCCGCGTAATCCTGTCTGTACGCCCTGTCGTCGTAGTTTACGATTACCGTAGACGGTACGTATCTGACCTTCGCCCCGGATAGTTTCTCTTCTTTTTCGCGTATGCCCTTTTTCGGGCTTCCCGTTTCCGTGTTCCTGGCATGTCGGTAGACTTGCCGACGGAATCCGATACTGTACACGAATTTTTTGAACTTCCGCATAAACGCCGCCAAAACGGGCGTTCTGCCGATTTTCTTATCCAACGTATCGGATATAACGAGTTCGAAAAACTTATAGACGCCGAGCGCGATAACGGGTTTACAAACCCATTCCTGATAAGATATGACCGTATTCGTACCCATAACGCGACGGCAATCGATATAAATGTTGTTGTAATCTTGCTCGCAGCATATAACCGACCATTTTAAGAAATGACGTCCGAGTCTGAACATATCCGATACGTCGTAGTAGTCTTTCTTGCTGTTCGAGAGTTCGCATTTCAGAACGGCGCCTATCTCGTCGAATAATATAACCGAGTACGCCGGCAATCGTTCGACGCCGCGTATATGCTCGATCTTCACCTTTGAAGCCGAACGCCCCTTCGAGTCCGTTATGGCTATATTCGACCATAAACACGGAATACAATTCCGCATTATATAGTAGTTGTAACTTACCTTGATTTCATGATAATCGAGCAGTTCGTCTTTATCGTTGCGTTTAAGTATAGCCTTTTCGCGAGAGTGCCACGACCAGAAGTCCGTTTGAAGTTGCCGCCATTTCATAAGCGCGATAACGTAGACTTCCTGCACGGCTTGCGACGTCTTGCCGCAACCCGGATCGCCCGCTTTACATTCGACCACGCAATTGTTGTCTTCGGCTCTCGCAACGTCTTGCGCGTATGAAAGCGCGAAGTACGTGTAGAACGTTGCGAAGTATACGAGGCAGAACGCCATAAAAAATAGTTTCGCCGTAAAGTTAAGCCGTATGTCTTTCCATACGTTCGGCAACAGCCGATACATACAATACAGCCCGGCGGCGTAAGCGCCCGCTATAAACACGCTTCCGAAGATCTTCGCAAACGTGCCGACGTCGCGGTTTTTAATAAGCGTCCGGACGAGAATATACGCAAGCAGCGTATATACCGCTACGCCCATGTTCGTCCAGAACGCGTAACGCGCGAAGTTCGAGATAAGAAACGCTATATCCACGACGAGCGGAACGAGATAGTAAAGCATTCCGTTTTTGCTCGCTTTGACGGCGTTAGTAAAGATATATCTTCCCCAGCCGAGCGGATTTTTGCTCTTAACGACTTTTTCGGACTTCTCGCGTATCGAGGTAGAAGTAACGACGTTACGCTTCCAGCGAAGTTGCCTTTCGTTTAACCCTTCGTCGGAATCTTTACCGAACAAGAGTTCTTCGAGAGAATACACTACCGCCGGCGGATTTTTAAGCGGCGGAACGGTCAACTTCTTTTCGCCGTGTTCCGGGCGGATACGCGTTACGCGGTTCCCGCCTGCGGTGGAGAAAAAGTCCAACTCTTTGCCCGTATCGAAGGCTTGTCTTTCTTCGATTTCTTTACGCCATTTAATGCGGTCGAATTTCGCTTGTTTCGAACGCGTAAGCACGTCCGGGCGAAGCGTAAAGCCGTTTCCGCCGACGATCTTATCGTCTTCTTTCTTCGGCGGATCTTCCAGCGGCGCGGTATTCGGTTTTTGTCCGCTCGTCTGAACGCGCGGCTTAATGTCTTTTATCATTTTAAGCGAATATCGTTATCCCGAAATACAACGCTATAATTACCCCGACGAATGCGACGGCTATCCATAAGTATTTAAAGAATCCATTCATAAGCCCCATGTAGGTAAACAGCCAGGTCAACCCCGCGTAAAGAAGAATACCTATAACGAGCCAGAACGCAAACATCAATTTTTTATTTCCCGTCAACTTGCTCCAAAGATCCGAGAAAAAGTCCTCGATGTCTTTTTTTAAGCGTTGCCCGAAGTTTTTAAGCGACGAATCGGTATCGTCCGCCGACGTCGCGCCGCCGTTAGATATAAAGCCGGATCCGTTATCCATATAGAAGAAGTAACTTTCGTAAAGCGCGTTTTTATCGTTTACGATTTCGCCGATTCCCGCCAATATACTCGCAACGCCGCCGAAGAACGTTCCCTTCTTGCTCATGTTCCATTTATAAAAGTCGCTGCCCGTAATTTTCTTCGATTTATACAAGACTTTAAGTCCGTCGCCGGTATCGTTACGAAATACGTAATTTATATCCGAGATATGCTCCTTAAAGGTAACTACGGCGAAATACCCGTATAATTTATCTTCGGCGACGTCGTTCGGATAATTGAAATACTTTGCCGTTCCGTCCGAACGGTTAAGTGTCATGATCGACCAATTTATCCCGGCTATCTCTCTGCTTTCCGCGTAGGTCGTAAGCGGCACTCTGACTTCTTGTCTTTCGCCGTTATAGTCGATCTGCATAAGCGACACGAAAGTATATTTCAAAACGATAGTGTACGTACATATGTTATCGAACGTAACGTCTATACTTTCTATCGTCGAACTCAATATATTCATACTCTCGCGTCCGAGTATTTTAGCAATCTGATCGGCGGTTATATTATAAAAATCGTTTACCTCGCCGATAGAAACCTCTTCTTCTCTTTCGGTATAAACTGCGAACGGCGTTTGTTTGTATTCTTCCAAATACTTAACTTGTACAAACCATTTATCCGTAAATTCGACTTTTAATATAAATACTTTTGCGTTGTTTACGTCTTCGGTTATTCTTACGGTCGTATTCGCAAAATTCTCGATATCGTTGTATATCGACGCGCCGCCGTTGACCGAAGTAATTTCTTGTACCCTATATCCGGACGGAATCACAAAACCGAGTTCTTTGCCGCGATAATTTACCTTTTGATTTTCAATCTGCTTATAAACGAGTAAACTATCGCTTACGTCTACAATTTTAAGCGCGGAAAAATAATTGTATAATACCGTTATTACGACGCTGTTTGTGCTTGCGTTATACGCGCCTTGCTTTATTCCGCCGTATTCGGCAAACTTTACGTTGTCGATTTTCGAATCTATTGCCGCGTCGATTATTTCGCCGTAAGAATTATAAAATCGTTCGTTGTTCAGATTAAGTAATTCGCTATAACGGATAACAATCGGCGCCGATGTCAAATCTTCAAAAATCGGCTGTTCGCCGTCATAACCTATCTTTTTATATTTATACGTTATCGATACGTCTACATCTTCAACAATTTCCGCCGTTGCCGTTATACCTATATCGGATAGCGTAGACTCGTCTGTAAACGTTACCGTCAATTCGTCCGTACCGACGTCTACGACAACCCCGTCGCCGGAACCAAAGACTGTAAAATTGTCTTTGTTTATAGCGACCAACCACGAAGCGCTGTTTTTCAATTGCTCGGATATCGTTTTATAGTTAAACGTTAAAATAGTGTTTGCGCCGCTCGTTCTCACGCTCGAAGTATAAATATAAATTTTCAACGGATTCGTCGAGTCATTGTTCTGAACGAGTATAGAAAAGTCTTTGTAACTGAAATCTTTATATTTAACGGTCAATGTAACCGTATTAGTACCCTCGTCATATAAATGATCGAAACCATTTGCTTGCAAATATATTCTTTCGGATATAAGTCCGGTCGTTCCGTCATCAAACACTTTTACGTCTTTGTATACGGCGTTAAAAGACGGTAACCCCGAAACGTATTCCCCGTTATCCTTTTGCACTCGCATTTTATACATGCTTTCCGCAATATAATCACGGCGTAAGGCTTCATACCACGGTATTTCAAATCTTAAACTTTTATCTACGGTCGTCGCATAGCCGTTCATTTGCTTGTATTTTACGATAACCGTCGTATCGGTCGACTTCTCGTCGTTTCCCGCTATTATATTGTACTTACGTATTGCCACTTCTGAAAGTTCGTCCGTACAAGTAAGTAACGCTTCTTTGACAAACTTCTGAACCGAAAACGTAATTCGATCCGGCAAATCGGAATTATCTAAACCTATGTTTATTGCAGACTGAACATTCGCTATATAATTTTTCCCGATAAGCAAAGCCGATTCTTCACCCGTTACAGGTCCGGGATTCAAAAAAGAATGTGAAAAAGTAGTATCTGCTGACAACTGTATATATCTCGTTACATTTTCATTGTAATTTTCTTCGTTAAATTCATCAACTTGATCTTCCCATGAATACATTCCGATAACATGCCCGTAACCACACGCTCCAACCACTACTAAGCAAGGCGGCATACATTTTCCGTCTAAATAATATTTATTCCACGTTTCGAACGAAGCGCGAAAACCGATACTTATCGAAGACAAGTCCGACAGATCTTCGTTGTCCGTATCGCTTAATTTACAGCCTTCGATTACCGGCTTGAACTTTTCGTCGGCGGCATGGGCGACGACGGCAGTATTCGAGCCTCTGCCTAAAAGCAATATAACGGCGATTAGCGTTGACAAAATCGCCAACGCTACGCTCGTTATAGTTATACCTTTTTTAATTCTCTTTATCTTATTCATCGCTTACCCCTTTACTTTTCCGCCAATCACAAAATACTTTAATTGACTTGAACTTGCCGCGGGTTTTATACCCGTAGAGCCGCCCGAAGTCGCCGCAAGGTTGCTTAACACAACCGAACCCGTCTGATAAAGAACGAGCGATTCGCTTACTTTATCGCCGACGAATACGAGCGCGAATCTGCCTGTCTTTCCGTCCTTGCTTCCGCCAATGATACTGAAATCCGCCAGGTTAAGCGAACTATCCAGACATTGAACGGCATACATCGTGTTAGGCTTGAATTGCAACGTCCCGGACGTATAATACATTTTCACAACTCCGGTCAATTCCGCATTTTTCACGTAAGACGTAAGCGTGCTGTTCAAAAGTCGTTGAACTTCGGCAGACTTCATATATTCCGTAAGCGCGGCGCTTAAAGTATCTTTATCGATATAGTCCGAATTTATCTCTACGCGGCGGGTGTACGTTCTTTCCGCGACGTTGATCGTAATATACTTGCGTATAAAATAATCTTTGCTGTCGGAATACGTGTAAACCGTTTCGGCGCCACTTTTAGATAGTTGGTAAACCTCGTCGCCGAATCTGAGCGGCGCGCCGCGGTCAAGCATTGCAGACTGCGATTCCGTAAGAAAGCCTTCTTCGTCGTCGATATCTACTATCTGACCGAGATCCGAAATCTGCGCGACGTCTTTTTTCGCTTCCTTCGCACCAAAATAAAACCCGCCGACTCCCGCGCCGACCGTTATAGCCACCGCTATAATAAAAGAGAATATCTTGCCCATTGTCTGCTCCTTTGCGCGTCCGCGCGTATTCCGCGCGGACGTCGGTTACTTGTTTACGATACTATCTTGAACGTGTACGTTCCCAGCGAAGTTCTGTTTTCACCCTCGTAGATGTAAATCGTCATAAGGTGCGTATCGCCCGTAAGTTTGGATATATCTATAACTTCCGCCCCGGTATCGATACAGTTCGCGCCTTTGCCGTTCTTCTTGTCGGCTGCCGAAGTCTTATACTTCGTTACGGTGAACTCCGTTTCGGTTCCGTTATCTATCGTGTACTTTACGGCGGTAAGTTCTTTATCGCTGTAACCTCTCACTCTGATAACGAGCGATTCGCCGCTCCGGTACTCTTTTTCGAGATACTGCACGGTATACTGAATGCCGTTCTTCGTGTTCTTCTTCGCGTTGCACGCCTTTACCCCGAAGAGTATCCCCGCCAAAGTCGCCAACGTCAGAACGGCGCCAACGACCACAAGCCAAATCTTTTTCATTTTTACTCCTTCGCCCCTTATCCTTTTTCGGGGCTTGTTTTTATTTAACGCGGGACTTTTGCCCGATCGTTACGTCAGTCGCTTGTCGTTCTGATTTTGTAGGTAAATCTATGCGACAGATATCGTGTGAAAAAATCTACCGTTTCCGCAAACTCGTTTACGCTATCTGCGTAATACGCTTTCGCTTGTCTTATTCCGTCGAGAAACACCTGCATTTCGTATCGCTTTTTCATTGCCCTTGCCTCGATACACCTTGCGCCGCTTTATGGCGCGCAACCGTCTTATCACTTGACTTTCTTCCTTCGCTTCGTCGGTATCGTTTCGTATGCATGCAGCGCGGTCTTCAACGTTTCTATTTCGATTCTGAAATCTTCGTCCGTGTGCTTATAATGGCAAAGCAGCCTGCACACTCGTAAAACTTCTTCTAACGCTTCTTGTTTAGTGAGATCCATTCCGCACACCCCTTAAAACTCTACGTCATCGATATCGTCTACTGCGGCGGCGAAATCTTCTTCGGAATAATCTCTGCTTCTGAACGCCGGCTTCGTTTCGACTTTATGTTCGACTTCGACTTTCTTCGGCGCTTCCTCCGGGATTTTCCACCGCCGTTGCCTGAGCATATAACTAAACCTTGTTGCGTCCCACTCGTAAACGTAAGACGATTTTAAGTCGTTTAATATTACTACCTGATACGGCTTGCCGGTTTTAACCCGCTTGCGCGTTTCCGTTCCGCAACATATAAGCGTCCGATTTTCGCTGCCGATAGTTAAATAATACACGTAACCCGGCACCGCCGGAATGTTGGGGAATCTGCTTTTATTCTGCGTTTTCATACAGCCACCCCCGTTTTACTTATCACTACTATCGCGCCGATTATAAGCGTTAAAATAAAAAGCGAAAAAACAACCCTTAAAACGCCCGCAAGTTTCGTTCGGGTATTGATTTTACTTATTGCTTCATCGCTCGTATAGTCTGCAACCGAAGCACAATTCGCCCCGGCATTACTTCTTAAATTTTTCATTGTTTGTTGTCCTTTACGTTTTTATTTGTAGTCCTTTTTTACTTCGCCGGCGCGGGGACTACAAACAAATTTGCCGCGCCGACGAGAGTTTATTTCGGGAAAATTTGATGAGGCGCCTAATTTTTTTATCTGCCTAAAACCCGATAAAATTTATTTTAATTTTTCTTTTTGCTTACCCGAAAGCAAATCCGCGTTATCGAAGACGTTCCCGACAATACACTCGTATATGCCTTCGACGTCGTTATCGCCGAACCCGTTGAGATCTATTTGATCGCCGCGTTCCCCAACGGCAACGAATCCGCAAATATCTTCGTCGTATCGAATAAAGACGTATTCGCAATTCGTTTCATTGTCGCAATCGTCTTGCCACGTCATTTTGCAGACGTCGTTTTCGTAAAGATAAACTTTTTTGCCGTGCATGTCGGGAATCTTCTTCCCGGTATTGCGACAAAGCGTGTTTTCGTCGATCTTGCAATGCATTGCTTTTTCGTCAATAATTTCAAGTCCGCCGAGCACAAAGTTCGAGAAAAAACCATTCAACCACTTATCGTGGTAATAACTTTTCGCTTTTACTTTGTACAGTTCGTAATTGATTGTCGTTTCGTGTTTGGTCATGTTTGTTGTCCTCCTGCGGGGTTGCCGCTATTTTATATGCAAATTTGCATATTACAAAATCAAAATAGCATACAAATTTGCATTTGTCAAGACTTTTATGCAAATTTGCATTAAAATATTTTTTAGGAGGTAAAAAATGCGACTTAAAGAATTAAGAGAAGAGCGAAATCTATCTCAACTCGATGTTGCCAATGCAATCGGCACAAGTCAAACCAATATCGGAAGATGGGAAAAAGATAAAAACGAACCGTCAAGCGGATATGTAATCAAACTTGCAGATTTTTTTGAAGTTTCTACCGACTATCTTCTCGGCAGAGAAGACGACTTCGGAAACGTCGCCGTCAATATCAATGCCGATCTCACCGCCGAAGAGAAAACAATACTCGAACTATTCAATCAACTTCCCGACGCTCGGCGCCGAACTATTATCGATACAATGCGATACATGGTAGATTCGAATAAATCTACCAAAACAAACAAAATTAAAAACATAAAATAAGGGGGAAAATATGTTGAACTTACTTGCAAACTCTGCCGAAAATTCTTCGGAAGCAATCACCGCTCTGATTACCGCTCTCGGACCCTTCGTCGGCATATTTATCGTGTTCGGAGTGCTGGCGATTCTTCGCGATATTTTTAATTTTTTTGTGCCGTTTCATATTCACTCGATGAAGAAATCACAAAAAAAACTCGTTAAACTCGAAGAAGAACGATTAGATTTAGAGAGAAAGCGTTTAGAAATCGACAGATACATATTAAAGCGACTGATAAATCAGAACACCGATAAAGAAAATTAAATTTTCGCATATAATTGTCGCGCGCGGGCGAATACTCGCCCGCGCGCTGTAAAAAAATTTAAGACTTTTTTATACTACTTTTATAGAAAAATCTACGTTTAGTATAAAAAAGTCTTACTATCTCAAAAAACACGGCTTTTTGTCCGTTTTGTTTTCATTGTGCTATAATTTTACCTAAGGACACAACCAAAGGAAAGGCGGAAATGAACGACATAGCGGAACGCTTAAAAGCGGCAATCGAAATTCTATACTCGATTATCGACGAATATAGCGAAGTCAAAATCAACCGGGAGAACTTCAAAGTTCTGTCATTCCCCGGCTACACCCCGCCACAGCATATCGAAGAAAAATCAAAGGAAAACGGCATTATAAAATTCAACGAAGAGGAGATATTAAAAATGCCTAAACCTTTCAGACCTTTATTCCGCGCATGCAAGGTCAATGCGCACGTAAGAAAACGACCGGACGGTTATTATGAAGTCCGTTGCCAGATTGACAATCAAAGCATAACCGCTTCGAGCAAAGTTTTGTACGAAGCGAAGGCGAAGTTTATCGTTAAACTTGCCGAACTGCGCGCTCCGACGCAACGCGCGCCGCAAACGAGCAAAGTTATTTTCAAGAACTACTACAACAGATGGCTCGAAACGGTAAAAAAGCCGTACGTCAAAGAAGACACTTACAAACGGCTATACGTGCAGGCTTCGAATGCGTACATACTTCCGAAATTCGGCGATCGCGATATCCGGACGATTAAGTCGCTCGAACTGCAAGAGTTTATAAACGTGTTTACCGAAACGGAGCGCTTCCGGACGGCGCAAAAGGTACATCAGATCCTTTCGTCGTTCTTCGAGTACGCCGTAAACGACGAAATTATAAATCGTTCGCCTATGGCGAAAATCAAAGTCGCCTATTACGAGCAGAAGCACGGCGTTCCGGTTACGCGCGACGAAGAAGCCGCTTTCATCCGGGAACTGAAAAACTCCCCCACCGTCAACGCGCAAGCGTACGCTTTTATCATTTACACCGGGCTACGACGTTCCGAACTCGCTTCGGCAGTGGCAGACGATAAATGGGTAACAGTTACCACCGCGAAGCAACGCAAAGGCAAAAGCGAAAAAATTCGTCGTATACCGATAAGCCCTATGCTTAAAAGCATTTTGCCGCTTATCGACGTCGAAAAAGTCGTAAAGGTTACGCCCGGCGTTCTGACGAAGCACGTCAAGGACTTTTTCCCGAATCACCACTTGCACGACCTGCGGCACACTTTCATAACTCGATGTCAGGAGTGCGGGATCCAACGCGAAATAGTTTCGCTCTGGGCGGGACATGCCGCCGACAGTTCTATCACGTCTACCGTTTACACTCATTTAGAGCAATACTCGGATAATCAAATCGCAGAAATGCAGAAATTTTCTTACGTTTTATAAGATTTTTCGCCCAACTTTTTATTATTTGAGTAATAATACGGTTCTTCGGACATGTAAAAATAGTATTTAACAGTACGAAAAAGGCGGTTTTTAACGCTTTACTCGTTAAAAACCGCCTGAATGGCTGGGGTAGAGAGATTTGAACTCCCGGATGACGGAGTCAGAGTCCGTAGCCTTACCGCTTGGCGATACCCCAATACGCGCCGAGTCGCCCTCGCTTCTTATCTCGCAAAAACGATTCAGCCTTTATATAATACACGCTTATTCGTCTTTTTGCAAGTGTTTTGAGGCAATTTCTTGCAATCCGTCAAATTTTTTGACTCCTTCGTTGAAACAAAGGTACAATGCCGTCGTATCGTAGCGAGCGTCGTGGGCAGAAACTCCGCTATCGAACAGTTCCATGGTCTTTTTCGTAACGTCGTAAGGGTAAATATCCAGAAATTCGCCGAGTTCGGTCAGTTTAGGGAATTTATATCCCGCTCCGTTTTTCCTCGGAAGTTTCATTATCGGCGTAAAATACCGCATAGTATCAAACTCTTCTTTGTACCTGAACCGTCTTTCCCTGCGGTAAAATTCGTTTATCATAAAACCGATGTCGAACGGAGCGTTATGCGCAACGATAAGGTCGGCGGCAAAAAAATCGTCGTAAATCTCTTCCATGTATTCCGAAAAAGTTCTTCCGCCCGACAATTCGTAAATTTTTTCCACGGTAAACCCGTGTACCGCCGTCGCGGAAGGATCGATATAATCGACCGCAAAGAAGAAATTCTTTGCGGTCGTTCCGCTTTCCGTCTGCATTATATACGAAAGTTGTATTATTCCGCCGGGAGTAAGCCCCGTCGTTTCGGTATCGAAAAAAAGTATCATTTTTTTACCGGTATTCCCTTCTTTACATTCTTTCGGGGACTTCTATTCCGAGAAGAGTAAGGGCGTTCGTTAAAACGGTGAGCGTTGCCGCGCACAAATCGAGCCTGAAATTGCTTACGTTTTCTTCTTCGCCGATTATCTTGCAATCGAAATAAAATTTATTGAAAGCCGACGCGACGTCTATCGCGTAACGGGTGATAAAAAACGGTTCGAGTTTATCCACCGCGCCTTTAACCGTATCGGGGAAGTCCGACAAAACGGATATAAGATTATACTCGTCGTCGTTGACTTCGGGCGTTACGTAAGGCTTGATTTCTCCGCCTTTTCTCAAAACGCTTTTGATTCTCGCGGCGGTGTACTGAACGTAGGGACCCGTTTCACCGTCGAAGTTCAATATCTTATCGTAACTGAACGCTATATCCTTTATTTTACTGTTCGAAAGCGCGCCGAAAACGACCGCCCCCGTACCGACCTGACGGGCGATATTCGCCTTATCGGCAAGGTTCGGATTCTTGCTTTCGATAATTTCAAGGCATTTTTCGTGGCATTTTTTAAGCACGTCTTCAAGCAGAACGACCGTGCCGTTTCGTGTGCTCATAGCGACCTGATTGCCGTTTTCGTCGAGCAACGAAACCATTCCGTACGCGACGTGAACGAGGTCTTTTGCCCACGGTTTACCCATGAGTTCGAGCACCTTGAAGATCTGTCTGAAATGCAGATTTTGCTGATACGCCACGACGTAAAGGCACTTATCGAAATTATAATGCTGCTTACGATAACAAGCCGCGGCAAGATCTCTCGTAGCGTAAAGCGACGCGCCGTCCGAGCGCAATATAATACACGGCGGCATTCCGTATTCTTCGAGATCCACGACCTGCGCGCCCTCGCTCGTTTTAAGCAGTCCTTTTTCTTTGAGTTCGTCGATAACGGGCTGCATTTTATCGTTATAAAAACTCTCGCCGGCGTAAGAATCGAAAGTTATATCGAGTTCTTTATAGATCTTTTCGACTTCTTTAAGCGTGAGTTCCTTAAACTTATTGAAAAGACCGACGCATTCTTCGTCGCCTTCTTCGATGAGTCTGAAATAACTTCTCGCCTCGTCGTCCATCTCGGGGTGTTCTTCGCTTTCCTTGTGGTACTTGACGTAAAGACGGGTAAGTTCTTTTACTCCGCCCTTTTCGACGTCTTCTTTATTGCCCCAATGCTTATACGCGTAAATGAGTTTGCCAAACTGCGTACCGTAGTCGCCGAGATGGTTTATTCCGACGGTATTATATCCCAAAAACTTATACAGACGGTATAACGCGCCGCCGATGACGGTAGTCGATAAGTGCCCTATATGGAAGGGTTTTGCAATATTGACCGACGAATAGTCTATGCAGATCGTCTTGTCGTTTCCTTCGGTAGAAGATCCGTATTTCGCCCCTTTTTCTTTTATTTCGGAAAGAGTATCTTTGACGAGTCCGTCGCGGTTTATCTTAAAATTAAGGTAGCCGTTGACTGCCGAAACGGAAGTAATCACGTCGTCGGTTTTATATGCGTTTTTCAAATCTTCGGCTATAATAGCGGGGGATTTACGCATGACTTTTGCGAATTTGAAGCACGGCAGGGCGTAGTCGCCCATGGTTTTATCGGGCGGAACTACGATATTAGCCGCTATTTCGTCCTTCGGCATTTCGCCTACGGTAAGTCTTTCCGCTATGTATTTTCTATAATCCATAATGACCTCTTTTCGTTCGCCGTTTTCTAAAATACCGCTCTTCCGGGAACTCATCCGTCGGCTACGCCGTCGAAAACGAACGGTATATACGAACGGTATATATTAAATTTTATCATAAATTTCGAAATACCGCAACAAAAGCATTGAATAAATTTGCGCTTTATGCTAAAATTATCGAAGTTATAACCGAAAGAGGTATACGAAAATGAAACTCGGAGTCGTAGGATTGCCTAACGTAGGAAAATCCACGCTTTTCAACGCAATAACGCACGCAGGCGCGCAGGCGGCAAACTTCCCGTTCTGCACGATAGAACCGAACGTCGGCGTGGTAGCCGTTCCCGACGAACGACTTAACAAACTCGCCGCGCTTTATAACAGCAAAAAAGTCACCCCCGCAACGATAGAATTCGTAGACATTGCTGGGCTTGTAAAAGGCGCAAGCAAGGGCGAGGGGCTGGGTAATAAATTCCTTTCGCACATCCGCGAAGTAGACGCGATCGTCCACGTGGTAAGATGTTTCGAAGACGAAAACGTAACCCACGTAGAAAATTCGGTCGACCCGGTGAGAGATATAGGCATTATTAATCTCGAACTTATCCTTGCCGATCTCGAAACGGTGCAAAAACGCTACGACAAAGCCTTCGGCATGATTAAATCGGGCGACAAAAAATACAAAATCGAAAGCGATTTATTAAAACGTATTTTAGACAGGCTCGAACAGGAACTCCCCGTTCGCGGAATGGAGTTTACCGACGACGAACGCAAATACGTCAACGATTTGTTCCTGCTCACGACCAAACCCGTGCTTTACGCAGCGAACGTTTCCGAAGCGGATATGGGCAAAAAGGGCGAAGATATTCCCTTAGCGAAAGAAGTTATCGACTACGCGACAAAAACGGGCAGCGAAACTTTAGTTATATGCGCAAGAACGGAAGAAGAAATTTCCGAACTTCCGCCCGACGAAGCCGCGGTATTTCTCGAAGATTTAGGGCTTAAAGAGAGCGGACTTAACAGACTCGTCAAAGCGTCGTACAAACTTTTAGGTCTTATAAGTTTCTTAACTTCGGGCGAAGACGAAACGAGAGCCTGGACGATAAAAGAAGGCACGAAAGCGCCGCAAGCCGCGGGCAAAATTCACAGCGACTTCGAAAAGGGCTTTATCCGCGCGGAGTGTATCGACTGGGAAATTTTACTCGAACTCGGCAGTTACGTCAAGGCGAAAGAACTCGGAAAAGTGCGTTCCGAAGGCAAAGACTACGTCGTTAAAGACGGCGACGTGATTTTGTTCAGATTCAACGTTTAATATTTTTATAAATAAAAAAGGGAGCGGAAAAACTCAGTTCCCATAGGGATTTTTTAGAGCATTATAAAAGACTAACGAAAATTTTCGTTAGTCTTTTCATTTTTGCTTTGAAAAACACACAACTTTGCTTGCAAAGTATAGTGTGCTACACTTTATAGAAAATTATCCATAAAAGAAATATAGGTTTGTAATTAAAAGATTACCAGTTTGTTTCTATATCCACAGATTTGCTCCACACACTAATAAAAGGGTGAGCATGGTCATCTTGTCTAAAAAATACCCATTGTTCATTTTCATCATCAAAATGGTTATAACCATTTTTAACAAACAATTCGATTTTTATACCATTATCCATAACAATTTCAACGTCGTATAAAGGGGTAACACTTACCGAAATTACAACACCACCTTCAATCTTATCGCGGTGTTTTTTTACAAAATACGATTCGTCGTTATTCTCATCATTTTCCCTATCCCAATTTAGATAATCAAGAGTCGTTACAAGGATATCATTATCTTGAATAATTCTTGTTAAGCCTAATGCGTGAAAAGCATAGTCTTCAAATGAGAACATCATCATTTCACAAGCAAGGTTCAACTTTTCTAATTTTTTTCCAACGATTACTTGAAGATATTCGTTCAATGTAGACTGATAAGACATATTTTCCCCGTAACTATTTATCTTTTATTTAAATTATTATATCAAATATCAAATAAAAAATCAAATTGTTATATATAAAAAAAGAAACTCGACTTTAAAAAGTCGAGTTTAATAAAATCTCTATGGGAAGAGCGATAATTTCCGCTCCCTTTTATTGTAATCTGCTTTTAACGTCTTTTCCATACAACGATTTGCGCGCCGGCGGTTTGCCAGAATTTATATTCGCCAACGAAATACTCTTCCATGACCGCAATATATCCCATATTCTTTTCGCGAACGAAAACGGTAACCACGACGTAATCGTTATACGTTCCGAGATAGCCGTAAACATCCACGGCGTATACGTCGCGACCTTCCAACTCGGCGTAAAGCCTGCAATCTTTTTTTATCGCGTTTTCGGTTTCTGTCGGAAGCGTAGCGGGAGTTTTGCCCGCCGGTACGAAATCTTCTTCGATTTTATCCTCGTTGAGTTCTCTTCTCGAATTGTAGAACGCCATACTTTTCAGGTCTTCGCTTCCGAAACACCCGTTTATATAAGCGTCCGCAAGCGAGAGAATTCTCCCTTCGGTTTTCTTGTCTTCGTTTTTAGAAACGGGCGCGAAAAACATAACTATCCCCAATAATAACGCCAATAATTTTTTCATCGTTATCCCTCCTTGCAATTTAAGTGTATCACGAAAACCTCGATTTGTCAATAGCGGAATAAAAATTTCACAATATCGGCTTTGGCAAACGAAAAAGTCGGGGCGGAACGCGCGATAG
>OGFF01001839.1_pt1 | contig 20603 bp, 18 predicted proteins | sample 1570751 | NCBI WGS metagenome assembly OGFF01 (sample SAMEA2581951, study PRJEB24529) | metagenome | biome: Human gut stool | place: China | collected 2011 | reverse complement strand
AACCTTGACAACAAATGTTTTCAACAATTATGAAAGCATCACTATAAAGCAGTCATAATAATGGCTGCCAGCAGTGAAATATGATTTGTACAAAAGATGGATTATACTTGAGCTTCAACCGTATAGCCATGTTTTTCTAATTCTCGTATATAACGGGAAAGTTGTTTTTGCTCACAGTTTTTGCGCCTGACTTCAAAACAGTTTTCATCAAAATTAGTGCCTTGTTTTAGCATTGTATAAATGATAACAAGTAATTTACGAGCAAGAGCAACAATGGCTTTTCTGGCTCCTTTTTTCTGCTTGATTCTCCAATACCAGGCTGAAAGATATGTGTTTCGTTTGCCGGCAATTACCCAGGCAATCTCACAAAGCATACTTTTTATATAAGGATTGCCTTTTGTGATAGAGGTACTTTTTCTTTTTCCGGCACTCTCGTTATTGCCGGGACACAGACCGGCCCATGAACAGATGTGTTCTGCAGTTTTAAATGGTTTCATATCTGTACCGATTTCGGCAATGATTGCACAGGAAGCAGTTGTACTTATTCCATAGATAGTATTTAACTGTTCAATTTGTAAAGCGAATGGAAGCATATCTTCCTGAAGATGAGTTTCAATTTCAACAAGATGTTCTTTCATGGAATCATAATGGTACATGAGGATTTTTAAGAAAGATTTTTGATGTTCTGAAAGAGTCCCATTTACAGACATAAGGATTTCATCTCTTCGGGAATATGGTCTGACTTCATGGGGTCTGACGTAATGAATTGGTGTTATTTCCTCAAAATTCTTTCCTCTATGCTTTCATTATTTCTATATTCTCACCAGCACTTCCTGACTCAATAGCCAACTTTTCTGAAGGTATGTATGTTTCAAGCGGAACTCCAAGCAATCGGTCAGAACCAAGTTCTGCTTTCAAGCCTTTCTTAGGGAACATATATACACCGGTAGCTATCAGCGGAAACGCAATGCTTTCACAGCCGAGTTCTGCAGCCTTTGTAAGCGATCTTGAATAGCAGCTCTTTAGGACCTCAAATTCACCCTTATTGCCACCATTCCAAGCCGGGGCAACAGTATGGATGATATACTTTGCCTTCAATTTATATGCCGGAGTAACAGCTACATCGCCGAACTTGATTCGGCCAATTTTCTTGCGCTCCGACCACAACTTATCAGCACCTGTAGCCTTATAAATTGCCCCATCCGTTCCTGCAGCATACTTCGGTTCTGGGTTTGCGGTGTTAACTATGGCATCCGCCTTAACTTTTGTAATATCATTTCTGATTATCTGAAATGGCACAAAATCACCTCATCTGATTACTTTCGCGCAAAACAGGATTTTCCTTCCTCATCAAATTCCACGACCTTAATATCTTCAAGTAGATGTCCTTTCTTATCGCAGAAATATTCAGCTAGTGTAATTCCCTTCTTTTTATTGTAATCTTTTTTCATGGCAATAACTTTTGTCGCAGAAGATGTCACACTTCGCAAATACAAAACCGCCTCATCAAGAGTCGCCAACTTTGCACTTGGAACATTTCCACCATCCGTCCAGGTATAGCACTTGCACTCGATAATGATTTTGGAATCTTGAGATACTAGATCGAACTTGTGGGGCCGTGCTGGATTCCCAATATCAACAGGCTGTTCTTCATTAAATCCACAGTCATAATAGTCAACCGCCCATTTTTTCACTGCCTTTTCAAAAGCTTTCCCTATGCGGGGATTATCAGAATTTGAATTCATAAGCATGCTCTCACTTGTTCATCGTATACTTGCAATCAGGATAACTAGAACATCCCCAAAAGTCTCCAAACTTCCCAGAACGAAGTTTGAGTATGTTTCCGCAATGTGGACACTTCTTGACTGCTTTTGCCGCATCTGAAGGATTTTCCATTTCAAGTTTTAAATGTTCAAAAACCTTTTGATTCATCCGGCAGTCAATAAGAGCCCTGTGCGCACCGGCAGTACTAATACCGTAATGACTCGACAGGTCAACTCAATGCATGATGATTCAAATCTGGAAGATATGCCCTTGCGATTTCAAGTGTATCAATAAAATCATTTCCAAGAGTTTTTCTCCAGAACTTCTCTGCATCACGATATAAAAACTTAAGATCAAATCTTACGATATTATGCCCAACAAGAACATTATCTCCGGAAAATTCAAGGAATGCGGGCAAGACATCCTTAAAGTATGGACTGTTAGCCACCATATCATCCGTAATACCATTCACTTCACTTGCGTAGAACGGAATGGGAATCCCGGGATTTACAAGAGTCGAGAATTCATCTACAACCTCACAATTAACTACTTTCACCGCTGAGATTTCAACGACCTCATCTATCTGACATGATGTTCCAGTAGTTTCAAGATCAAAAAGGACATAATCATGAACGCTATGATTTATTCTTTTTCCTGTCCTGTTAGATAACATATCTCATTCCTTCTATAACAATTATTCTACCGTGCTCAAAACTCTTCGCTCAGAGGCCGCCAATTCGGATCAGACATGTCTTCTACATATTCCGTATTGTTAATGAATAGTTCCTCATCTATATCACGCACAAACCCCCATTTAATGCCATACTTTTCAGCATAATTCTTGAATGCATTAAATTTATTTCCAACCTGAACATCTATATTTTTGCTATGCCCGGATACTTCACCGCCCTTAGTTTCAATAATCCAGGTCGTACCATCATCCATTTCAACTATATAATCTGGATAGAATAGCCACTGGTGCTGAATGAAATCCGCATATACAATAGACAAATACTGTTGACCAGTATCACCGTTCTTATATACCCATTTTACACCCGGAGCTTTTTCACAATATTTTTCAAACAACCTCTCCGGCATACTCCTTGTCTTATCTGTAATGAACTCATTTGTATACTCTTTGTATGCGTTAAGACGTAAGAACATACGATTCTTCACTTCGCAGTACTTGTATAACTCCATCTCAGGGATTGAAAACGGTGCAGTCTTAGGCTCAAGAATCAAATTCATCTGCGTTCCGCCCATTTGAGAAGTAACGCTCTTGAAGTCAAATTTCAACTGCTTTACATTATTAATGATAAATGCATAAAAATCCGAATTTTCCAACGCAATAAATTTATATTTTGTTTTCTTTCCTTTACTAAACATTCGTCTCAGGATATTTTTAACCTTTTGAGACTGCATTCCAGTTACAGTTTTTATTTCATCAACAGAGTGAAGCAAATAAATACCATGTGAATGTGTATTTACCTGAGTCTGCACATTTACACTATGTTTTGAAAAGCCTGATGCCATATCCTCAGTTGTTCTAAAAATTCCTTGAAGTATCTTACTATCTATCTCGTGGCTAAAGTTATAGCCGCCAGCTTCAAGGTTTTCCCGATTGACTCTCATATTGCTTCCCAAATTATACTTCGTCTTAAAAAATTCATAAACTTTTATCAGAGTTTCTCTCTCCCCTAGGCCATCAAAATCAAGGTTTCTCAGCTCCTTAGTTAGTTTGAAATCGCGCGCCTCATCACGCAGAAATAGTCTTCTGACCTGATATGCTTTGTCCATAGTTGAAAGAAGTCCCATTTTGTACTGCGTATCTAAAGTATATATATAGCAGTAGTCAAGCGTATCCAACCCATAATGCTTTCTCTCTGGCATTCGTCGGATTCTTCCTATAGTCTGTATTTGGAAATCCTCACTTCCACCTTCACGAAGTTTTACTAGAATCTTAGCACGTGGGCAATCCCATCCCGTAGAAATAGCCTGTTTCATAAGCAAAAACGCAGGGCTGCCATCAAGATCCGTCAAGTTATCAGTATTCCTTTTTTCATCACTCACCCAAATGGATACCATACCGTTATCATATGTGTATCCCATACTCTCTAGTTTTTTTTCTACTGCTTCAATTGTTTCCGGCTGTCCCATAGGAAACTGTATAAGCACAAGTGGGCGTATTTTCAACTGAAGAAGATCATATCCCTCCTGAATTTCCTGTCTTTTAGCATCTGCAAGCTCAAGAAGATAATCATAATCATTCGTAATCTGTTTTCTTTCATCAACGCCTTCATTGACATATATTGCCCGTGTGATTAGTCCTGCATTTATCACCTCATCTTCAGGTATTTCATAAAACTCATAATGCGGAACTTTTTGCGCTGTGGCTGAAACTCGAATTATTTTCTTTGGCGCAAAAGCATTTATGATATCATCCGCTTTTTTCGTATTATTTAAATGTTCTTCATCAATAATAACAATAAAACGTACTCCCTCCTTATGAGCGTCTGCAATCATTTCAAAGAGATTTGCACGTTCACTATCCTTTAAAGCCGTATTCCCCTTCTTCGTCACAAGTTCCCAATTAATAAATGTGACACTCCCTCCTTCGAATCCCATCAGCATGGAATATAATAAGTTTCTAGTATCAATATGCGGTGCAAGTGCATCCATACTATCCTTACTTTGCTGTTCAAGATCTCCTTTACCAGGGCATAACCAAATAAACGCTGTTTTACCATCTGTATTCTTAAGATATTCATCCACATATTTTATAAGAATTACCGTTTTCCCAGCTCCTGTAGGCGCTTTAATTGTGATAACCTGCTTACTACTTTCTTCTATCGTCTTGTCAATCAGGAATTCTACGCAATTATTCTGAAATTCATAATCATTAATACCGTTTACCATGTCTCTCCTGCCTCCCTCAACTCAAGGTCGAAATAATAATCCGGAACAGTGAATGCATTAATATCCTTGATTATTTTTTCCTGATTAGTTGTCAAAAGAACATTCTGACTGATGAATACTGCCTGAAGATTATCATATTTATGGAAATCTCTTTCAAAATCATCCATAGCGTCATCATCAAGTATTAAAACATAGCGTTTATTATCGACCTTTACTCCATATTCCAATTGAATCATCTCAACAATATGAGCAAGCAATTCATCTGTAAGTTCGTCTGATGATTTTGAAACATAATCTGTTTTGTAGTACATCAAATTAGCTGGTATGCCAGTATAGCTTTCTTTTTTTCTTCCAAACAACTGAATATATCCATCCTCGAATTCTATAGAAAACGAGTCATATTGATCACTATTTTCCCGCTTTAGTTCATCTATGGTTTCCAGAATTGAATTGTTCTTCAAATCAGATGCTTTTAATTCCTTTTCAAAAATCAAGGTCATAATTTCCCTTGAATATAGTGATCCATCGGCAACTTTTCCTGTTATAACAGTTTTGATCCGATTGTAAGTAATATTCTCACAAATACCGTTTTCATTATTTGTGCAAAGTATAAATTTTCTATGTCCTCCATCCGATTGGTTAAGTTCAAGAACAGCCTGCGCCGTGGTTCCTGAACCTGCAAAAAAATCTACTACAACTGCATCTTTTTTATAATATGTGGAAATCAGTTTTTTTATCAGTTCGATAGGCTTCGGATATTCAAAACGATCATCAATCTTACATGCACTTAACTGTTTTTTTGCTATATCGTTGGAGTATGCGTTTTTTATAAAATCTATTGTTGATATTTTCCTTGTTTTCTCACGGTACGAAATATAGTACTCTCCCGTATCTTTGTTCTTTTCTATGATGGCATTCAAGTATCCTTTCGTATAAATACGCCCATTTTGAAAAACAATCCATCCTTTTTTCAATCCAAACTCATAAAGATCCTTTGACCATCGCCAGGCATAGTCTTTCTGCAAATGATCTCCCGCTTTTCTCTTTTTATAGGCCTCTATATCACTGCCAGGATAATATGTAATCCCATCGTGCTCAATTGGATAATCTAATGACGCTGAATACGATATAGAATTACAGTCCAATGGTTGCTTTAAATTGTAGCGTCCTCTTTCTTCAACAAATTCATCTGAATACTTGTAACTATCATCTTCAAAAGCTTCTCCAACAAATACATCTTCTCTTCCATTTGTATAACACAAAACATAATCATGACTAATCATATAAGCCACTGGTGTCTTACCACTTTTCGTAGCTAAACGTGGAAATACCGCCACAAAATTATTGTCACCGAATATCTCATCGCATAATAATTTTAACTGGAAAAACTCATTATCATCTATACTAATAAAAACAACGCCGTCATCAGAAAGAATCCTTTTTGCAATTAATAAGCGTTCTTTCATAAATGAAAGCCATTTACTATGCTTAAATGTATCAGTTTTATCTACCATTTTGTCATCATATATAAAGTCATCTTTGTTTCCGGTATTATAAGGCGGATCTATGTATATAACATCAACCGTACCTTTATGAGTTTTTTCCAACAGCTTCAATGAGTGAAGGTTATCTCCTTCAAGCAAAAAATTATATTGGCTACCAGATTCACCACAATCTAACTCTAATGAATTCACTTCGCTAAAAACCGGGATATTACTTCTCATCATAATATCAACAGTTTCTTCATGTTCTTCCCAAACTAATCCATATTTTTTTGTTGTCAATTCTCTTTCAATTTGATTAAGCGCTATTAAAGATTCATCGTCGTTGTGGCTTTCTTTTAATTTTTCCAAAAAAGAAATCATCCGTTCTCTTTTAATCTGTGATAAATTTGCCATATGGGGCCTCCTTATTTTATTTTGCTTCCATATTCCGAGGAAAAATTCTATTCATCGCAAACCATTTATCATGTTCACAAGTGTCGCAAAGATACAGAAACTTATTTTTCCACTCTTCTGGTTTTCCAAAAGATTCTACAAGTCGTAGGTTATTACCGCAATGTGGACATTGTGGCGTATATGCGCACAATAATTTTGAATATGCCAATGCTCGATTCCATCCCCTTATTTCCTCATCATTATCAATCTCTAGAAGGGATTTGCCCATTCTCATATGATACATATAATAAATTGCATTTTGAGACTTCGGAGAAGGCATTTTTCTTATTCGCGGTTCCTCAAAAAACCGTGTTTTTAAAACATATCCCGGTATTACAATTTCATCAGCTAAATTATCGAAAAATACTCGGGTATAAATATCGCATGCATTATCGAATTCATCTTTCATCAGTCCATATAAAAAGGATTGTTTATCATTTGGGAACTCATTACGCTGCCTTCTTATATAAACCGTATAGTCATAAAACGTCTTTATAGACAAATTATCGCGGCAAAAGTGAGGGTATACAAAGTAGTCATAGAATCCTTTTATGTATTCAACCAATCTACGATAGTCTTCTGTCGTTCTCTCATCTTTGACTTTATGATGCATACTGGCATAATCTCTGGGATCCTGTAGAAGCGAGGATTTTATCTCAACAGTATATATCCCATTATTTTCCATAAACTCACGGGTTGTTATAGTAATTATCCCTGAATCTCCAACAGCATTCTCAACATCTTCATTAATCTTCCCGATAGCGTTTGCAATAACAGATTCTTCAATATCGGCTGAATAAATAATGCCATCAAAGGGTGCATGCTTTTCAAAGTTATCTCTTCTCAACTTATCATATGAAAGATATCTTGACCTACTATGCATTTCGAGGATTTTCTCAATAACAATTTCAGCCTTTTTACCTTGCTTTGTGTTCTGTCTTATTTCCTCAACTGGCCTATCTTGTTGCCATGTATTATGTGTGTGTGTTACTATTTGCTCAATTTCATTTGCATCCAATTCACAGTCACTCGGAATCGAACAAATAACGAAATCATCGACCATTCTCATTTTTTACCCACCTTACCGCAATAATATCTCATATCACATTCACGACAAGTCTTTTTATTATCGGATTCTTTTGAAAACTCATGTTTTTGTATTTTGGCAACAACTTTATCAAATTCCTTGATAGTTGTATCAATTGCTTCCTTTGACTTTTCAAAAGTTACTGTTGGTTCAGATTTCTCTTCGCCAGTGTAATAAAGGTGCATCCTGCTAACCTTTTTACCGGTCTTTTCTTCTACAAGATGTGCATACACTTCCAGTTGCCTTTTGTATCTACTTAAGGAATCTGATTCAAGCAGATTTTCAGGCTTCTTCTCAGATTTAAAATCAACAATTTCAACAGTCTCACCATGGCCACGAATCAAATCAACGGTTCCTTTTAAGATATAATCCGGTTTAACCAGACTTACATCCACTTCTGCATCCTGGATATGACTCCAAAGTGACTGTCCACCTTCTCCGCCGGGAATAAGGCCTACTCCATTTTCCATCCTTTCTACATAACGGAGCACCTGATTATATGCAGCATCAACCTGCTGTGCACCCAAATATGAATGTTCACTTTTAGATAGTGTTGAGTAATTTGTATCAAGCCATTGTCTAATGTTTTCCGGAGTGATCGTTGACTCCTCATGACGCATTGCCACTCTATGAACATCTTCAATAGTTTCATGAACCAATGTTCCGAATAAAGTTGCGCCAACTCTGACCTGAGTAAATCCGAGTTCTTTAAAGAATTTATACTGCAAAGAACAGGTTTCATATAATTCAATATGTGACGTAAATGAAAATGTTTGTTTAAGATTTACCGGCTTCACTTCCTCAAGAACCACATTCGATAAATCTACATCTTCGTAATCTTTCAGTTTTTGATAACATTTTTCAAATGCCTTACTGGGTGTTTTCCAGCCACCTCCACACTCGTTGCATGTAAGAACAAGTAAGTTTTGAGCACGAGAAAATGCAGTATAATACAATCTCCAAAAATCAAAATACTTTACATCTTTGTAGTCCTCAAAAGGTGGCCTTTGGAAGTATTTCCCTTCTACTTTTCCATTTAGTCCTTCGTTTCGTGCAGTCGGCCTCTCATATAACGAATCAACCATTACAATGGGGAATTCCATACCTTTTGACTGATGGATCGTCATAAACGAAACGCATCCTCTCGGAGCATATTCAGAGTCATCTTCATATTCTGTAATTCCACCATCATAAAGGAACTTCAAATACATGTTAAAGAACATCTCCGCAGCTCTCACAATATTTTGTACAGAGAATACCTCTATTCTGTGAAGATATTCATATTTACCAAGCACCGATGACATAATAGAGATATTTCTAGCCGCTCTTTCATCGATTACTCCACTTCCAACATCTACACCAATATATGATTTAAACGGCTCAAATTGAAGTAACTGATAAAGAAGTCCTGTAAATGCGTAATCCGTATTCTTTGTCAATGAACTATGTGACTTGAGAATCTCTTCATACCAGCTCTTCAATTCCTTGTTTTCTTGCATAAGCTTTTGAGCCGGCTTTACACAACGCTCTCTGTAAAATCGATAAAATTCCAAATACTGATCACTTGTAATTGTAAAGCTATCTGTTTTTAGACGAAGGAAATAATTCGGGAAGCACATAATCAACATGCCAATTAATTCCCGAACTTCTTTTCTTTCAAAGAACATTTCAGATCTCGGAGAGTAAACCGGAACATTATTCTCTTCAAGATATCGAATTAGACTTAATACTTTTTCATTCTTAACAGATTTGCAAAGAAACGCGACCTGATTATAATCTTTTACAACACCCTTCTTCTCCAAATCAGTTATAAAATGGTACACATTCCTGCACCATTCATCAAGATCATCCTCACCTGAACATTTGAAAACTGTTGTACCCGTGGAATAGTCTTTCTTGCCAGGTACAATTTGTTTCGGAAATCTGAAGTTTTTCCAACTGAATGACTCTGTTTCCTGCATCCAGTTATTATAGAAATCTATAATTTCTTTTTCCGAACGGTAATTTACGGTCAGGTTTATTTGCTTACATTCTCCCTCCGAGAAATGCTTGGGAAATTCCAGAATGTTTCTGATTGTTGCACCACGGAAACGATATAATCCTTGGTCATCATCTCCTACCACACAAATATTTTTTTTATCTCCGGCAATCAAAAAAGTAATCTGTTCCTGTATATAGTTTGTGTCCTGATACTCATCGACCATTATGTATTTGATGTGGTCTCTGATTTCAGAAAGGATAGCTGGATTATCGACGAGTAATCTGTATGCTTCAGTCTGAATGCTGGTAAAATCTATAAGATTTTCCTCTTCCATGATACGGTTATACTCATCCATGATATTTGCTATCGCAACTATTTCCGGATCGTCATCTTTGGCCATCTTGCTTGTATCGACCAATTCTTCCAGGAGGCCGCTCACATACGAAGCAATTTTATCCGCCTGTTTCCATGATCCGACATTATGAGCAAACAGGTCGTCATAATGTGGCAAGCTTCTAAAAGAATTAATATGTTGAAAGATCATATACTTCTGATCAAACTGATCCAGCATACGATAATTTTTTTTCACCCTGGTATATTCGAGGTGCTCCTTAATGATGCGTAAACAAATAGAATGAAATGTACCGACATACATATCATTAAGGTTTAAAGGAATATTCAGTTTATCTAACTCATTCGTAATTCTGGTCACAAGTTCCTTCGCAGCTTTTTCTGTGAAAGTTGCGACCATTATCTCTTCCGGTTTAAGATTCTTCTCTTTTATGAGATACACTATTCTTTGAACAAGAGTGTATGTCTTACCGGTTCCAGGACCTGCTATTATAAGCAAAGGGCCTTCTGTTGTTTGTATTGCTTCTTTCTGCTGATCGTTCGCATTTCCAAAATCAAAGGCCATTACTTTCTTCCTCCTTTGCATCTTTTACAAAATTGATCAGATCTCCAAAGTCGCAATCGTATTGATCACAGATCTTTTCGAGAACCGCCATGGAGATTGCTTCGCCCTTGCTCATCTTTGCCAACGTGCTACTACTAATTCCGATCTCATCAATCAAATCCGTTTTCTTTTTGTTTTTATCAATTAGTAATTTCCACAAACCATTGTATGATACAGCCATGCATTTACCTCGTCTTTAACTTCTCCGCCCGGACAGCGGTTAGATTAATGGTAGCATACAACGATTATAGCACAAGGCGTCAGATTTTGAAACAAATTATTTAGTTTCTCGAATATTTCTTTTTGTTGCTGCAATTTTGGTTTTGACATAATTTGTCACATCCAATATTCTCTAAAATTCGTACTTCGGGAGCTTTTTCTGTATTCTCTTTCTCAACTTTTTCTGTCTTTCGATGACAACCGGAATCTGATCAGCATGGTATTTGTCGCCATCAGCAATCTGCGTATAATAGCATTCCTCAGCCAGCTGATAATAACGGAACGCTTCCGCATCGTCCTGTGCAGTTCCAATGCCTTCGTAAAAAAGATCAGCCACTCTCTGATAAACACATCCAAGGTATTTGTTATAAAATGCAAGCAGCCTGTATGCTTCATTACACACAGGCTGCTTAATCAAATTTATTATAATTGATGAAAAATCGGTTGCATTTTGTCAAAAGTACAAAACTTTTTGAAGCCAAGTGTTCGGGTCGGGTGAAATTAGCCACCTAGAGTCAAGTGGAAACAGCCAATCTTAGCCAAACAGGAATCGCCAACAACCCAGACTGGCATGTTAGATTTTTACAGAGTAGGCGTCTCGGAGGAATCCGGAGCCTTCACTCTACTGGTTTGCAGTGCAACGGTTTCTAGTTTCTTGCCCCGGAAGCTCTCGCCCTTAATGTTGAATACCGTGGCATCATCAAAGATCCGGTCCAGGGCACAGAGCAGTGCGTCGTCCTCATTGAAATTGCTGCGCCAGTGGGACGGGTGCTTGTTGCTGGTGAACACAATATTGAAGTTGCCTTCCTTGTTGTATCTCCGGTCAATCAGATCAAAGAACAGCCGGGTGTTCTCTTTGTCGAACTCACAGTGGCCCACCTCGTCAATAATCAGGCAGGAAGGATGCACCAGGCCGTTGAGAACAGATGCTTCCTTGCCGGCCCGTCTGGCGGCGGTAAACTTGTCCCGCAGTTCAGACATCTTAATGAAATAGGTCTTTATTCCGCGCTGGCAGCATTCATAGCCAAAAACCTGCGCCAGATGGGTCTTGCCGGTTCCGGCAGGGCCAATGAATGCCAAATTCCTGTGAGCGTAGATTGCTGACAGCGACGGCAGCGTTCTCAGCCTGTTCGCATCTCGCCCCTTAATGACAGAAAAGTCAAAGTTCTCAAAGGTTTTGGAATCTTTCAATGGCAGACGACTCATTTTCAGAAGTATATGGATGGTGGTATCTACTTTCTTCCTTTGCAAATGTTCAAATACCATGCCTACTGCCTGAATCTGTGCCTCGGAGAAATCCTGTTCCTCCACCAGCTTCGCAAACTCAATGGATGAGAAATCCAGCCGCAGGATCCGGCTGCTCTTTTCCACAGCCTCAAATACAGTATCATTCATCCCAGTTCACCTCCTTGTCGAGGTTGAACTTTTCAAAGGAAAGGCTGGGTTCAGGCTCCGGGAGCCGGGAGATCTCCGTTCTTACCGGCATAGTGGGGAACTCTTCCGGTTGAGGCGCATACTGGTCGGCACAGTAACGATCCCGTTTGCTCCATGTCACATCATGGGTGGTCAGCTGCTGCTTCAGGTCGGTAATATTCCAAAACACCCTTCCAGCGAGGAAATTATCCTTTATAAACCGTACCAGCCGCTCTACTTTCCCTTGGTAAAGGGATGTCTGGGCTTGCAGAGCTTTGTTTGAAAACCGACTGTTTTCATAAAGGCTTCGTAGTCCTTCTGCCAGACCGGATGCCCCTCAAAATCCCGGTGGAGAACAACACTCTTCATGTTGTCTGTCAGAATATACTTGGGGATACCCATATATCCAAAGGCGTGAAGGATGCCAATGAAGAGATTCTCCTGTTTTGCATTGGGGAAGAACTCTACATACCGCTGACCGCAGTGGTGACAGACCATGGCAAAGCAGGCAGCATTGTATTCACTGCCGTCATAGTCCACCACTTTGGTGAAGCCCCAGTCCATCTGGTAGGCTTCTCCCGGCTCCGTGGTGAACCGACGACCTCGGCTTCCCTGCGGAGCTACCAGCTGACGTTTGGCGGGGATGAGATGTTTATGAGACGCAATGTAGTCCTTAACCGTTGTCAGCCCGCCGGAAAATCCCACAGACTGAAGCCGTTCCAGGCAGACCGAGGAGTTGGTGATTCCCTTCCCGAGCAGGTCGTCTAAGATGGCTGTATAGCCGGTCAGAATCGAATGTGGAGCCTTGCGCCCTTCCAGCCCGTGCGGTTTGGGGGTAAAGCCATTCTTCTTGAGCCGCCGCAGTTTTGCACGGGATATGCCTGTCCGACGCTCCAACTCTGCCAGATTGATCTTTTCCAGAGAGAAATGATTCCCTTGCTCGAGCTTCATTTCTTCTATGGCTTGTGATATAATGTCATCCAAGCCATTACTTTTATTTTCTTTCATGTTGCTCCTTTCACTGGGTTGTTGCCACTTTCCAGTATAAAGGATTTGAAAGAAAAAGTAATGGCTTTTTCTATTTGACTACGATTGGCGCTTTTCGCCCGGCTCAATATGGCCATTCTCGCCCGGCGCTAACACGGGGTAATAGCTACACTCCAAATTCTTGTGGTAAAAACCATAAAGGACATTATACAGATTTTTGATCGCCCATTCGGGGGAAAGCGCATGAAGGCGCAGGGTATTATACTCAAATGAAACAAACGCGTTAATTGTGCCCTGTGTAGTTGCACGATTAAACTTGAACCCGGCTGGACTTGGCAGAGTCCGCCGGGTTCAAGTGATATATGCTTGCATGAGGAGCAGAGGAATATAAAATGTATTAATCAAAGACAAACAGTACGCCAGTTCTTTCGGTATTCATCCGGGGATAGATGCTCGTATTCTTTGAACAATCGGCATAGGTAGCTGCTATCATAGATGCCAACTTCAGTGCAGATATCATCCTGACTCATATTTGTGTTCTTTAGCAATTCTTTTGCCTTGCCAATGCGGTATTTACGAAGCCAGGTAGAGAAAGTGAGACTTGTTTCTTTCTTGAAGATTAGCGCCAAATAAGAGCGACTGATATTTAGCTCTTGTGCAACTTGCTCCAAGGTTAGCTGCTCTGAAAAATGATCACGGATGTAATTGATTGCAGCGGTCATATATTTACTGTAGTTCGTGCTAGCGGGTAAAGGTAAAGCTGCTTGAATAAGCGTTTGCATTAATTTCATGATGATAGTTTGCGCGTAAAGATCCGCTATTTCGTTGGAGGGGTTGCGGTAAAGACCAATCAATTTTTCCATTTCTTCTCCGATTGGCAAACTGGCAGCGTTCAAAATAGGGGAACCACTATTATGCTTTTCAAAAAGGTCGTAATAGTACTTAACATTATCACCCCAAAAATGTACAAAATACAAGTCAGCGTAACCTTGCGTATCTAAACGATATCCTTTTGTGCAGTCGATGAAAAAAGCGTCTCCGGTTTTTCCAAAAGTATAGTGGGAATTGTTGTAGCTGAGTTTAAAATCGGTATCCGTGAGCAAGAAACCTATTTCGTAAGAATCTAAAGATCCCCGCTCGGTATAGCTTTGCCCATCAAAGAAAAAACGACCACATTCTTGAGTAATTATTTCCGGTGAAAAATCGGATTCAGTAGGTGTAACATATAACCATTCTGTCTTTTTCATCAGATTCTGATAATGGTAGCTTAAATAGGTCTCTTTCATATTAGCCTCCATATGTAGACGATATTACAATATTTGTGATGCACGATACCGTGAAAACATTGCTTATTTTTGTTAGTATATAACAAAAGCAGAAGATGTGCAACTTGCTTTTGAACAAAATTAACAAAAAATAGCAGAGGGGTTTAGAAGACATGATTACAAGCACTAGTGAAAAGGGGCGCGTTGCCGTTATGTGCTGTGGCCATAAGGAATACTGGCCTCAGTTTCCCGGTATGCGCGAGGAAGTAATCAATTACATGAATGAGATTGCCGGATACGTGCAGAGCAGTCAGGCAGAGCTTTTGGAAAGTCGTTTTGTTGACAATATAGACGATTCTATTGCATATGGTCGTGATTTGAAAGCGAAGGGTTGTGACCTCCTGATTCTTTATGTTCCTGCGTATATCGCTTCTGGCAGATACATGCAGGGTGTTATTGCGGCAGAGTGTCCTGTAGTCGTTGTTGGTATGCAGAAGGCATATAAGATGAGTGGCGAGATCACAATTCAGAAGGTGACTACTGATGGTGGCCCGTGTGCAATTCCTGAAGCATACAGTGCAATGGTGCGCTCTGGCTTGAAGCCTGCTGGATTGGTATTTGGTAAGGCTTGTGGCGATCCCCACATCATTAATGAAATCCATGAGTGGTGCCGTGTAGCAAATGCGTTGCATGCATTTAAGGGAAGCCGCTTTGGTTATATCGGTCATTCCTACGAAGGTATGATGGATATGAATTTTGATCCTACCGCAGTTACTAAGGAATTTGGTGCATATGTGTGCTTCCCTGAAATGTGCGAGGTGGTCGACTATATTGAAAAGTGTTCTGATGAAGACCTTGCTAAGAAGATGGATGAGATTAAGGAAACCTTTGACATTGTAGATGCCAGCTATGATAGAACGACCAAGCAAGTAGATAATTCTGATATTGAATGGTCTGCTAAGGTTGCAGTTGCTCTGGATAAAGTGGTAGAAAAGCATGGTTTGTCTGGCTTGGTTTACTACTACATGGGCGAGAACAACAGCATCTATGAGCGTGCAGCTTCCAACTTCATTATTGGGAATACACTGATGACCACCAAGGGTATTTCCATGGCAGGTGAGGCCGATATGAAGACCTGTCTTGCAATGTACTTGACTAGTGCGCTGGGCTGTGGCGGTTCTTTCTCTGAGCTGGTGGGTGTTGATTTTGATGCGGATTGTTTGATTGTTGGTCATGATGGTCCCCACGATATTCGAATCAGTGACAGAAAGCCCATGATTCGTGGCCTGGGATTGATGCATGGCAAGAAGGGTTATGGCTGCTCTGTGGAATTCTCTATCAAGCATGGCCCTATGACTATGGTAGCTGTTGGCTCCGATGCTAACGGTAAGTTCCGCTTAATCGTTGCTGAAGGTGAAAGCCAAGAAGGCTGGGTGCCCGAGATTGGTAATACACTGACACGTGGTTACTTTGGCCCCAACATCGTAGATTTCATTGAAAACTGGTCTAAGGCATTGCCCCCTCACCATCAATCACTGTCTGTTGGACATAACGCAAGCCTGATTGAGAAATTTGGTAAGGTAATGGGCATTGAAGTATTCCGCATTAGATAGTTTTTGGCAATAGAATGCCGTGACTATAAAAGAAAACCAAAGAAAACAAGGAGGAAACAAGATGAAAAAATTGATCGCTTTATTGCTCGCTATGATTATGGTCCTATCTATGGTTGCATGTGGCGCTGCTGATGCTCCCGTTGCTGATGCACCTGCAGCCGATGCTCCTGCCGCTGACGCACCTGCAGCCGATGCTCCCGCCGATACTCGTTACAAGATTGGTTTTGCTAACATTGGTGAAGTCAACGAAACCTGTATGGCTGTTAAGCGCAGTTTTGAAGCAGCAGCAGAAAAGTACGACTTTGATCTGGTGTACATGAACAACGATATGGACGGTGCTACTGCTGTTAAGAATGCAGATAACATGGTCCAGCAGGGTGTTGACGGCCTTGTTGAGTTTAATATCGACGCTTCCGTCGGTGCTACTTTGAAGAGTATTTGTGATGATGCAGGTATTCCTCTGATTGCAATCGACATCGGTATCGATGGTGTGCCTTTCTTTGGTGGCGACAATGCCCAGGTCGGTGTTGTTGGCGGCAGACATCTGGGCAAGGTTGCGCAGGAGAGATGGGGCGAAGAGCCTGACATCCTGCTGCTGATTGAAGACTCCACTTCTGGTGAAACTCCCATGCCTCGTGTGAGAAATATGCCCGAAGGCCTGAGAGAGACGTTCCCCGATTTCCCCGACGAAAAGATTTACACTCTTGACGGTGCTGGCGATGCTGCTGATGTTCAGAAGCTGGTTTCTGACTTCCTGACCGCGCATCCCGATGCAAACAAGATCGCTATTGGTGCATTCCAGGACATCATTGCCCCTGCAACTTTGGCTGCAATCGAAACTGCGGGCAGAGAGAGTGATTGCATTATGGTTTGTGCTTCTGAGTACAGCTATCTGGATTACCTGAAGGCACATCCCGACCCCGTTGAGAACGAAGTGTATGTTGGCGGTGTTGCTTTCTTCTTCCCCCGGTATGCAGACTACATTATTCCTGTCATGATCGACATGATCAACGGTAAGGAAGCACCTGCAGAATTCTTTGTAGAGCATGAAGTTCTCACCAGAGAAAATGCAGCAGAGTTCTACGCAGATTATCTGAATAGTTAATCGTTCTTTTCACATTCCTGCGGGGTCTTTATGACCCCGCAGAACCTCACTGGAGAATACCTATGAAAACAAATGAAGTGTTAAGAGTTGAACAAATTACCAAATCATTTCCCGGCGTGAAAGCTTTGGACGGAGTTTCTTTTGAAGTTCATGCGGGAGAATGCTTGGCGCTTCTTGGTGAGAATGGTGCGGGCAAGTCTACGTTAATCAAAATTATCGCCGGTGTCCAGCCTTGTGATTCCGGCAATATTGTTTTTGATGGCAAACCTGTAAAATTCAAAAATCCAACAGAAGCAAAAGAAGCAGGTATGTCTGTGGTATATCAGGAATTGGCAAATGTTCCGTTGCTGACGGTAGCTGAGAACTTATTCATTAACCGCTATGGTACCAGCGGTAAAGTTCTAAACTGGAAAGCGATGTATGAAGAGGCAGAAACCATTCTAAAAAACGCAGAGCTTCATGTGGATGTAAAAAAGAAAATGGGTGATTGCAACGTTGCAGAAAAACAACAGATTGAAATTGCCCGCGCTATTTATGAAAATGCAAAGCTCATTATTTTGGATGAACCCTCTTCGGCGCTGAATAATACGGAGATCAGCAATCTCATGAATACGATTCAACAGCTGAAGGCAAAAGGTTTGGCGATTATCCTGATCACGCATAAAATGGATGAGATTTTTGCGGTTGCTGATAGTGTGGTGGTTCTTCGAGATGGTGTTTCTGTTGCGCAGAGAAATATCAAAGAAACAACCGAGGATGAGTTGATTACCATGATGGTGGGTCGAGAGATAAAAAACATGTATCCGCCAAAAGACAATCATCCCGGTGAGGTTTTCTATTCTGCGAAAAACCTAAATAATCAGCATGTTAAGGATGTTAGTTTTGACTTACGTAGAGGTGAGATCCTGGGTATATATGGCCTTATGGGTTCCGGTCATCAAGAACTTGGAAAAACACTTTTTGGCTGTGTACCCAAAAGTAAAGGCTCCATAATGCTGGATGATAAAGAAATTAACTTTAGCAATCCTAAAAAGTGTATTGCTCAAGGTGTTGCTTATCTTCCCAGCGAACGTAAGGAAGAAGGTCTTGTTCAAATCCAATCAGTTGCGGTTAACATCATGACCTCCAGTTATGAAGCCAAAAACAGTCCAAGATTTATAAATTTCAAGAAAGAACGCGAAATTGGTAAGAAGTGGATTAAAGAATTGGCCATTAAGGCAAATGGACCCGAAACGATTACCGGTACTTTGTCCGGTGGTAATCAGCAAAAGGTCATTCTAGCTAAGTGGCTGGAGTTAAAACCGAACGTTATTATTCTAAATGAGCCAACACGTGGTATTGACGTAGGTAGTAAAGCAGAGATTTATAAGCTGTTGAATAAAATGTGCAAGGAAGGTATTTCTGTCATTATGATCACATCCGAAATGCCGGAGCTTCTTGCAATGGCTAACCGTGTATTGGTAATGCATGAGGGCCGCTTACAGACTACTTTAAATGAAGAGCAAATGACAGAAAACAATGTTATGATTGCAGCAATAGGAGGAAATATTCATGAAGAACAAAATGCTTAAACTGAAACAAAGTGCGATTTCCGACTATTTACCGCTGATCATTGCATTTGCCATTATTGTCGCCTTTTTTGGTATCATGGCGCCAAATTTCTTTGCTGTCAGAAACTTTCTGAACATCCTCCTGTATGCGGCAAATGTCGCGATCTTGGCATGTACAATGACCCTGATTTTAGTAGCAGGACATATTGACCTTTCTATTGGTTCTGTAATTGCCTTGGCTGGTGTGGTTTTGGGTAAGTGTATGGAAGGCGGCATGTCGGTTTGGGCCTCTATCGGCATCACCATGTTGGTCTGTCTGCTTACGGGATTGTATAACGGCATTATGATTACAAAAGTCAAGGTCAATGCATTTATCACAACTTTGGCAGGCATGCAGATTTTTCGTGGTATTGCATATCTAATGACCAGTGGTAAATCCATTCCGATTGCCGATCCTGTCATCAAGGCTATTGGTCGTGGTTATACTGGTGCTATTCCCAATGCTGTTATTATTATGGTAATTATGGTGGTGGGTTTCTCTCTGCTTGCTAAATATACAACCTTTGGCCGCAGAATTTACGTTATTGGTGGCAATGCAAATGTTGCATTTTTGTCCGGCATCAATGTTGACCGCACTTTGATCGGTGTGTTTGCTCTAAATGGTCTGGTAACGGGTATCGCAACTTTGGTTTACTGTTCTCAGTTGGGCGCAGGTATGCCTCAGAATGCAACTGGTATGGAATTTGATGTTATTACTGCTGTTGTTCTTGGCGGTACCAGTATGTCTGGAGGTAAAGGCACGATCGTTGGCGCTCTGATCGGTGCGATCCTGATCGGTACGTTGGAAAATGGTATGGTTATGATGAACATCAATTCTTACTGGCAAGATGTTATCAGTGGTATCGTTTTGGTCATTGCTGTTGTATTCGATATCATCAAGAATAGAGGTAAATCCTAAACTGGTTTCAATTGTAGGAGGAACGTGCATGGAAAGATACGCATGGTGTGCTACACTTCTTCCTGGAAAGAAGGAAGAATATATACGCCGACATGATGAAATCTGGCCTGAAATGAGAGAAGTTCTTTACCAGAGTGGTATCCGCAATTATACGATTTGGACAGTGAAGGACAAGCTTTTCGGTTATTATGAATGTGATAACCTGAAAGAAGCTGCCCGGGTTCAGGCAGAGAGTCCTGTTGTTGCAAAATGGAATGTCTATATGAACGATGTGATGGTATTTGATGTAGATCCTGCCACCGGAATTATGCCGGATCTGGTACAGGTTTTCGGGTTTAATCTTCCGGAATAATGAGCAAATGAGCAGAAAATCAAACTGCCGTTACTTTCAAATTACGTAGAGTATCATTAACATATCGTATCGAGATGATATCCTAATAAGAAGTCCCCCTCTTCTGAGTATGAACTGCCCCAGTTTGTGCGGGCAGCACAAAAGACCCCTATGTAGGAATATTTAGTTTTATGCGGAGTGGCGCAGCGTCGCGGCGCCACTCCCGTTTTATTCTGGATACGCTCATGGTTGTAGAAGTGAATGTATCTGTCAATCAGATCGTTTGCTTCCATGAATGTCTTTGGCTTGTGCCGGTAGATACACTCTGTTTTCAGAATAGAAAAGAAATTTTCTGCCATTGCATGCGAAAACGGAGGATGTAATTGATTCACTTCGATTAGAAAGTGACGATTGAACTTCTTTCAAAAATCGTGTTTCTTTCGCTGTATTGAGAGATCCGCGGACTAATACTAAAGCCTAATTAAAACAATTGATTATCCAACTACGCCGTGTAATGCTCTT